>Ga0209648_10000092_pt1 | contig 56506 bp, 42 predicted proteins | sample GraSoi2013_115cm_FD_185830 | JGI IMG/M metagenome (GOLD analysis project Ga0209648, IMG submission 185830) | Grasslands soil microbial communities from the Angelo Coastal Reserve, California, USA - Sample 9_17_2013_115cm (SPAdes) (version 2) | ecosystem: Environmental > Terrestrial > Soil >... | reverse complement strand
GTCTTTGCCGTCTCCCGTATCAGTGGCTGGACCGCGCACGTGATCGAGCAGCTCGACGACAACCGTCTGATCCGCCCGCGCGCCGAATACATCGGACCGGTGTATCCCGTTCGGTATGTCGCGATGGGAAAAAGATAAGCGCTTCAGCAATTAGCAAATGGCAATTAGCAAATAGCCCAGCTAAGCAGCCCTTTAGTTCAAACTCGTTGATCAGCTTTAGCTGGGCTAATTGCTATTTGCTAATTGCTATTTGCTTGCCCTAGCCTCGGACGCAGCCTCCTCCAGAGGAGTCGCGCCGGGAAGAACACCAGCGAACCGGCTCGTAACGCGAGGTCGCCCGAATCACAGCCAGGAATGTTTCCTGGGCCAGATCTTCAGCGCGTTCCTGGGTCGCTAGACGTCGCCGGAAGAAGCCGTACAAAGGTCCGTGATAGCGGTCAAACAGCTCCGCGAATGCATCGCGCGATCCGCGCTGGAACTCGATCATCAGGGCTTCATCGCTGGACATCCGGGCCACCGCCGTTTTGCGTCTTGTGTGCGCCGCTCATGCTTTACTACCTGTAATGTCTAAAGTACGGAAAAAGTTCCCGGAGTTGCGAGAAAAAGCACTCAGCATTCAGCCATCAGCCAAGGTCCAAATGATGACCTGCTGGATGCAAGGATCAGGAACCCACATGCTGTCCCCGGTGTCCAAATTCCCATCGGGTCGATCCGCAAGACATAGGGAAGACACCATGGGACTGATGGATGCCCAAGAATACGATCCGCGGCCGGCGATGAGACGCAAACGGCCGGTCGCGGCCTGGGCGTTGATGGCCGTCGCCGGGTTCATCGTCTGGCTCTCGTTCCGGTACTGGCCGGAGAAACACGCGGTCGACCGCTTCTTCCACGCGATCGAAGCCGGAAATCTCGAACAGGCTTACGCGCTCTACACGGCCGACGCCAAGTCGCAGGAGCATGTCGGTCATCACCAGAGCTACACGCTTGAGCAGTTTCGTCTGGACTGGGGTCCTAGCGGCGATTACGGCCCGATCACGAGTCATCACATTGAATGCGTTACGGACCCGCCGAAGAAAAGTTCCGGACCGGCGAGCGGAGTGATTGTCGTGGCCAGGATCAACCACCTGCGCGAAACTCGATCCCTATGGGTAGAGAAGAGAACGAAGAGCATCACCGTTTCACCGCTCGAATGCACGCCGGATTGCCGCCAGTGCCAGTACTAGAGATCGCCGAGATCGCCGAGATCGCCGGAATCGCCGGAATCGCGCGGAATCGGATCGAGAACTTCTACGCAGGACGAGTGTTCTTACCAGCGAAGTGCACAGGGGCGATTTGGGCGATCGTATCCACGTCCGATCACGGCGATCACGCGCGATTACGGCGATCCCGGCGATCTTTCCGGGCCTTCCTCCCTGACCCATGTGTGAGCTCTCTTCAGCGCCGGGCAGACTGAGAGCAATCCTGCGGAAGTCGTTGGCATTCATATCGAGTGACTCCGGACTTGCGATGGCATCATCATACAAACGCGGTATACCAATCCCCAGATCCATCGCGTCTCGGTAGTTACAGTTTGAGCTTAGCGGTTGGAAGCAACCCTCGCCATTCTGTGTCCACGCTGCTTCCGGCGCAAAACTGGTGGTCACATTCTTTGGGTCTGCACGTCATGTTAGAGTGTGGCTCAGCCCATCATGAAGACCGTCGCGGCGACCGATCCCCGGAAATTCCCGTTCCCACCCGGTATTCCTGCCGTTGGATTGCTGATCGGCTGGCTGCTGGGCAAACTCTGGCCGATCCAACTTCCATTGCCGGCTTGGACGCGGTGGATCGAATGGCCGCTTTTCATTATCGGTCCCTGCCTGGCGATCTGGGCGGTGTTGACCTTTCGCCGACACAACACTGTAGTTGATCCACGCGGTAAGGTGGTGACGATCGTGACTGGCGGCCCCTTCCGCTTTACCCGCAATCCGATGTATGTGGCTCTCATGCTTCTCTACGTCGCGGGAACCCTGGCGATCGGGACGATGTGGGCGGCGATCCTAGTGGTGCCAGTCTTGCTCGCGCTCAACTACGGTGTGATCGTTCCGGAAGAGCGATATCTAACGACGATGTTCGGCGATCAATACACGGCGTACAAAAGCCGTGTGCGAAGGTGGATCTAAACGTCAAAATCGGGTGATCGGGAGATCGAGTGATCGGAAAACGAGCAAAAACCAGAGCGGAGAGCTATTCACGAACCGAAAATTGGCAGGCCAAGTAGCTTGCAGCTAGAGGCTAGTAGCTAAGAGCTGGCGCTAGTCGTTCTCCGCCTGCATGCATCCAAAGGATTTTAGAAGCGCGCCCGTTCAAGGAATTAGAATAGACCTATGCACCGCGTTTATCTGGACAATAACGCCACCACTCCGGTGTTGCCGGAAGTGTTTGAGGCCATGCGGCCGTTTTACCTCGACGAGTTCGGCAACGCTTCCTCCATCCACCATTACGGCCAGCACGCCCGTGCTGCCGTAGAAAAGGCGCGGACATCGGTGGCTACATTGCTGAATGCGCGCCCCGCAGAAATTGTCTTCACCAGTGGCGGCACGGAAGCCGACAACCTGGGCGTCTTCGGCCTGGTGCGCGCCGGCGATCACGTGATTTCCTCGACCATCGAGCACCACGCGGTGCTGAACAGCTGCAAGCGTCTGGAGCAGCTAGGGTGCGACGTGACCTATGTTCGTGTCAACGGCGCCGGCGAAATCGATCCTGACGATGTACGCAAAGCGTTGCAACCGAACACCCGGCTCATTAGCATCATGATGGCCAACAACGAAACCGGAGTGTTGCAGCCGGTGGAAGAGATCGGCAAGGTCGCGCAAGAGGCCGATGTCTTCTTCCACACCGACGCCGTGCAGGCTGCAGGCAAAACGCCGATCGACGTGGCCAAGATCGGTTGCGATGCGCTCTCCATCTCCGGACACAAACTCCATGCGCCTCAGGGAACCGGAGCACTGTTCCTCAAGAAGGGAACTCTGATTCAGCCGCTGCTCTATGGCGGCAGCCACGAGCGCCAACGTCGTGCTGGAACCGAGAATCTGCCCGGCATCGTCGGCCTGGGCAAGGCCGCGGAGATCGCGCGCCATTGGCTCGCGAATAACGACTCTGCGGAAATGACAGCGATGCGCGACCATCTGCAGGAGACGGTCCTCGAAGCGGTGGAGGCAGCCGGGGTTAACGGCTCGGGTGCGCCGCGAGTCCCCAACACTACCAACCTTTGGTTCGATTTCATTGAAGGCGAAGCCCTGGTCATCGCCCTGGATCTCAAGGGGCTTGCCGTCTCCAGCGGCGCTGCATGCTCTTCCGGAGCCATTGAGCCTTCGCACGTCCTGCTGGCCATGGGACTCTCACAACAGCGGGCACGCGCGAGCATTCGCCTCAGTCTGGGTAAGCAGACAACACAAGGTGACGTGGATTTCGCGGTCAGCGTGATTCCGGAAACCGTCGGCCGCTTGCGCGAGATTTCACCGTTGTACAAGAAACAGACGGTGGGATAGAAGCTATAGGCCTGCCTCTCTGAAATCCCGAATCCCTGGCTTTAGCCGGGGTGAGGGATCGCTATCCACTTCCAGGTTGCGTCCCTTCAAGTCCCATCGCGGCGATAGAGATCCCTCACCCCGGCTCAGAAAGCCGGGGATTCGGGATTTTAGAAACAGTTCTCTTCCCAGCCAGGGCCTCGTGCACGATCGCGGAAAGGGCGCTGAGGCGAAATGGTTTTTGCAAGAAGAGCGTATTCGGCTGGCGCAAGGCCAGTTCGAGTGCGGCGTGATCGGCGTACCCGGACATGAAGATGACGCGAATTTGCGGATGCATGGCTGCGAGAGAAGAAGCCAGCGCCGGCCCGCTGGTTCCGGGCATCACGATGTCGGTCAAGAGCAAATCGATATCGTGAGCCCGGGCGAGTCGCGAGGCCTCTTGGGCATCCGCAGCCTCGTAAACCACGTATCCATGCTCGTGGATGTAACCGGCAATGATGGCGCGAAGACTGTCCTCGTCTTCCACTAAAAGAACGGTTCCGCTGCCAAACGTAGCGCTGGCTTCAGGCACGCATTCTTCCGGCGCGAGCCCCTCCAACGTGCAAGGCAGGTATAAGGTGAACAATGCGCCATGGCCGGGCGAGCTCTCGACTCTGATTTCGCCGCCGCTCTGGTGCACGATGCCGTAAACCGTCGCGAGTCCAAGGCCGGTGCCTTTCCCGTGCTCCTTGGTGGTGAAGAAGGGTTCGAAGATGTGGTTCAGAGTTTCCTTGTCCATGCCGGGACCGTTATCGGAAAACGAGATGCACACAAAACTTCCGCTTGCGCCGCTCACGGGTGTAATCGTTGCCGGCGCCACGGCAGAATTGAAGGTGCGGATACGGATGGTGCCACCGTTGGGCATGGCGTCGCGCGCGTTGGCAGCAAGGTTCATCAAAATTTGGTCCACTTGAATCGGATCCATCTTTACGTGGCCCAGGCGATTTTCCAGTTGACTTGCCAGGACGATGTCCTCACCGACCAGCCGCTTCAACATACCTTGCATGCGCACAATAACCCGGTTGAGATCGATGGAGCGAGGCCGGACCATCTGGCGTTTGCCGAAGGCGAGCAACTGCTCAGTCAGCGACGAAGCGCGTTCCGCCGCGTCGCTGATCTCGTGGATGATGTCGGTCTTTGCCTTGCCATTCGCCAAGGAATTTCGCAGGACCTCTGCCGCGCCGCGGATCACAGTCAGCAGATTGTTGAAGTCATGGGCAATGCCGCCGGCCAATCGCCCCACGGCTTCAATCTTCTGGGCTTGCTGGAGTTGCTGTTCCAGCTTTTTCTTCTCTGAGATGTCACGGCTCAGGTTCGCCAAGCTGGTGAGCTTGCCGCTTTCATCGCGAATACCGAAGACACGTGTTTCCACCAGAATCGGCTCACCGGTAACGAAATGGCGCATGCGGAACTCGCCTTCCCATATCTGCCCGGCACGAACCATAGGAAGAATTCTTCGTGTAAGCAGAGAACGCTCGTCTTCAAACAAGAAGTCGAATGCCGTCTTGGTTCGCGCTTCGGCGGCGTCGCGCAGTCCCACAGTCTGCATTCCCGCGCGATTGAGAAATAGGACTCTTCCTTTCAGATCGGTTATGCCGATGAAATCCGGGCTGTTCTGCAACGCTGCGACCAGGGCTGCGCGGTCTCTTTCGGCTTCTTTGCGCTCGGTAATGTCAAACACCATGCCCGAAAGGCAAACGGCTTCGCGTTCCGGTCCCTCGCCAGAAAAAAAGCAGGTGCCTTTGGCAAAAATCCAGCGCACCACGCCGCCCGGCCGGACGACGCGGTAGTCCATGTCGTACTCACCGGCCACGGCCGGATCCATGGCCTTTTGGACGAGCGCGAGCACACGCGCTCGATCCTGGGCATGGATGGCTTGAACAAAACTCTCCGGCGTTACTTCCATTCCGATGGGGGCGCCAAAGATGGCCAGACAACGCGGCGAGCATTCCACCTTTCCGGTCTTAGGGTAGTAGTCCCAGGTTCCGCATTCTGCCGCTTCCACAGCCATAACCATGCGTTCGTTCGCTTCGGCGATGGCGGCAGCAGCAGTTCTGCGATCATGCACGTCGATCGAGATACCCAGCCAGTTGATTACTTGGCCCGAGGCATCCTTGAGCGGCACGCCGTGGCACAGATACCAACGATATTCGCCATCGCTGGCTCGGCGAAAGCGAACTTCGAGTTCGTAGTCAACGCCGCGAGCGACGGCGTTGCGCCACCCTCGCGTAGCCTGGGCGACGTCGTCCGGGTGCACCGCATCAACCCATCCCCAACCAACAGTCTTCTCCGGAGTAAGGCCAGAGAATTCATACCAGTAGCGATTGCAATAGGTGTTGGCGCCTTGGGCGTCGGTCATCCAGACCACTTGCGGCGAGAGCTCGATCAGCGCGCGATAGCGGGCTTCCGAATAGCAGGGTTCGGGGTCATCGCTCGTGGCAATTGCGAGGTGGTCTGTAGCTTGCGACACCATGGCCAGTTGGCGGCGCAGCTCGGCAACCTCTCGCTCAAGCGCCGCGATCTTTTCCGCCTGAAGAGCAGCGGCCTCTACGCTTCTGGCTGGACTGGACATGAAAAACCCCGATAAGTCTCGACAGTATGACATCCTCAGCTCGGTAATCCCAGGGTTTTAGTCACTCTCTCTGAAATCCCGAATCCCTGGCTTTAGCCAGGGTGAGGGATCGCTATCGCCGCGATGGACTGAAGGGAAACAATCTGGAAGTGGGTAGGGGTCCCTCACCCCGACTTGAAGGTCGGGGATTCGGGATTGCAGAAAATCTTCCTTATAATAGAAGAAGGATTTGCGGTAAAACCCTTTATGTCAGCGGAGACGATAGCGGTAGCCATGTCAGGCGGTGTGGATTCTTCCACCGTCGCCGCCATGCTGCGCGCTGAGGGTCACACTGTAGTCGGGCTGACCATGCAACTATGGAACCAGCGCCGGCTCGCCGAACGTGAGGGCATGCCGGAGCAGGTCCAGGGACGCTGCTGCTCGATTGACGATGTCTACGATGCTCGCCGCGTCGCCGAAGATTTAGGCATTCCTTATTATGTGGTGAATCACGAGGAGCGTTTTGAGCGCGACGTGGTGCGCCCCTTCGTCGAGGAGTATCTCTCCGGACGCACGCCGATTCCTTGCAGCCTGTGCAACAACCATTTGAAGTTCGATCAATTGCTGATCACGGCGCGGCAGATTGGCGCCGATCTCCTGGCGACCGGTCACTACGCTCGCTGCGAGTTCGATGCGGATCGAAACCGCTGGTTGCTGCGCCGCGCCGCCGATGGAGCAAAAGATCAAACTTATTTCTTGTTCGGTCTGACCCAAGACCAACTCAGCCGCACGCGCTTTCCCTTGGGCCACATGAGCAAGCCGCAAGTGCGCGACCTGGCGCGCCAGCATGGCTTGGCTCTCGCAGATAAGCCGGATTCGCAGGAGATCTGCTTCGTTCCCGGTGGCGATTACAAGCGTTTCATCGACGCCTATCTCGCCGAGCAAGGCGAGTCGTTGCCCGATACCTCCGGCGAGGTCGTGACAACAGAGGGCGCCGTGATAGGACATCACGAAGGCATTCACAGGTTCACTGTCGGCCAGCGCAAGGGCTTGGGCGTGGCCACCGGCTCGCCGCTGTACGTGATCAACATCAATGGTGCCAAGGGCCAAGTGACGGTCGGCGTAAACGAGCACTTGCTCTCGCGCAAACTGCTGGCGCACCAGATGAATTGGATTTCGATCGATCAGTTGCGCGAGCCCATGCGTGTTCACGCAAAGATTCGCCATCGCCATGAGCCCGCCCCGGCCACCATTGAGAATGCTGCTAACGGCGAGGTGCTTGTCACCTTCGACGAGCCGCAGCGCGCCATCACACCCGGACAGGCGGTGGTGTTCTACGAAGGCGACATTGTTGTAGGCGGCGGATGGATTGCTGCGGTGCCACGATAGAAAATCTGGAGCAGACCGCGAGATCGCTATTGGCAGCGAGAGCGAAAATGAAACTGGAACGTGAACGAGTGGACTATCGACCAGTTATCCGAGCCTATCACGCCTTGCCGTTGGTTGCCCTTGTGATGCTCATCGCGGTCTTTGTCGGCGTGGCTTTTCCGACAGGCAACAATTTCATTGCCGCCCTCGCAGCTGCCGTTCCCACAGTTCTTCTATTGTCACTCTGGGTACTTGCGGGTCGCCGATTGGATCGTTGGGTGTGTGCGAGTTGTGGAAAGCCCTTTTCCAAGAGGATGTACTGGGCCTATCCGCCCAAAGCCTGCCCTAGTTGTGGGGATCGGTTGCTTGAGAAAGAGACACCGCCCTTGATCGCGAAGGAGCCGGAGGCGGCGCGGTCGTGCCAAGGTCAGTGTTGGCTGGTCGGCACCGTTTGCCCCCTTGCCAGCCGTTGTTGAACGCCGAGCACCAAAAGCCCTGGCACTACTGTAACTCCCGCTCTCGCGAGTCACTTCTAGAATGGGGCTTATGCGAGCTTGGATCATCAGCTTTCTGGCTACAGTGGCGTTGGCCGCGCTCGTCGTCTATGGCTGGCGCGGACGGGCAGGCGTCCATCCGCCCATGAGGACCCCGGCAGCGGAGTTGTCTCCGCCACTATCCGCCGCCAGCCCTAGCCCACAAGGTGTGCCCGTGCCTCAGTCGGCCCCGGCCCACGCGTCCCCCGCGCAGCCCCAAGGAGACTTGAGTGCCCAGGCTCCACATAGCGGCCACACCGGGGCTGTCACAAGCGTGGCCTTCAGCCCAGATGGTGGGTGGCTAGCCTCTGGCAGCGGCGACAAGACCGTGCGATTGTGGCACGTTAAGACCGGACGCGAGGTGCGCGTGCTGACAGGGCATGAGGGCGGCTTGTTCGCGGTCGCTTTCTCACCCGACGGCCGCTGGGTGGCATCATCAAGCGGCGATCACACGATAAGAATCTGGGAAGCAAAAACGGGCAGGCAGGCACGCGTTCTTCTCCATGTCGACTACGTCATACCGCTGGCTTTCAGCCCAGATGGGCACTTGTTAGCCACCGCCTGTGGCGGTCATCGATTGGAAGGGGGCTGTAAAGATGCTGCTATCGAGCTTTGGGATTTTGCAAGCGGCAAAATCGCTCGCGCCTTGCATGGACACCAGACAGGAGTGCGATCCCTGGCCTTCAGTCCTGACGGACACCAGCTCGCTTCCGGCGGCGAAGATGATACATTGCGCCTTTGGGACATGGAAAGCGGACGCGAGCTGCGCTCGATTCCAATTACATCTCCTTATCCACTGATTTATAGCCCTGACGGCCACTGGCTCGTCGTACAGGAGTACCGTGGTCTCCACATCTTTGAAGCCGCCAGCGGGCAGGAGCTGCATTCGTTATCACAGCCACATAGCTACGGAGTTGCACTCAGCCCTGACGGGCGTTGGCTGGCCGCTACTGCTTCCGAACCGCAACTGACTCTCTGGGAGGTAGGTAAGTGGGCCGCACCCCGACGCGTGGTTGGCGATGGTATCCCCTACACGGGCCTGGCGTTCAGCGCGGACGGACATTTGCTGGCCGTTGGAGTCCAGGACAACACAGTTAGGTTGCTTGATGTCCCCACTCTGCGCCGGATTCGAACGTTGGGAACACCTGGAGCGTGTTGTGACGACTAGAAAATCGGTGTCCGGCGCTATTAGTAATTTCAGGTTCATGAGCGGGTGTCCCGTCTGCCTTTGTTTCCAGACGGAAAAAGTGCATTTGCTATTGCTCGCAGCGCACTTGTTCCTGCATGAAATAGGCTCTGGCAGGACCACGACTGGCCGGAGCAATCTTGTAACTGCCGCCCTTGCAAATCGCTTCTAAAATTAACCTTTATGCGAGCTTGGATCATCGGCGTTCTGGTTACATTGGCGGTGGCTGCGCTCGTCGTCTATGGCTGGCGAGGACGAGCAGGCACCGATCCCCCCATGAGGAGCCCGGCGGTGGAGTTGTCTCCGCCACAATCGGTCGCCAGCCCTCGCCCACCAGCTGTGCCCCTGCCTCAGTCGCCCCCGTCCTCGGCGCAGCCCCAAGGAGACTTCGCGGAGGTTGCCGTGGCCGAGCTTGCACAGCTACGGACAGGGCTGACCCTGCGGGAATTTGCGCAGTCCCATCCGGGCGAACAGCCGCGCCCCACAAGCAGGATCAATGACCCGGATCTTCGGTACCGCAGTAGTTGCGCGTTGGGCGTAGCAAGTATCCCGCTGAACTCCGGGGCCACTCTCGGAAGGGTTGCCGCTTTTTACGTCCCCCCGATTCCCGTGCCGGTTGTTCCGCCGACGGCCAAAGACCCGGCAGAAATGCTTGGCGATTGCGTTTTGGGCGCAATCTACCTCCACGTCCCTGTTCCCAATGACAACCAGGCTGAGGAGCTTGCAGCCGCGGTCATGGTCGCTCTCTCCAAACGCTTGGGCGATCCACAACGCCCGCCCCTAGACCCATACTTCAATCCTGGCTGGCGCAACCGGATGCAATGGAAACAGGGTGACATCACGGTGCACGCCGGGTACGACCCGTACAGAGTGGGAGCGAACGATGTGGCCAGTTTTCGAGTCTACGCCTATTTCGTTCCCGTCCTCGAGTCGGAGCAGAAGCTTCCGCAGTGGTGGCAGCAGGAGATTGCCCTTCGACCGAAGGAGAGCGTGAATTTCGAATTTGCGGTCAAGACCGCGGTACTCGATCCCGCAGCCACCGCGGCAATCAGGGAGGGCTATAGCCGTGCTTCTATAGTAGCCGCAAGGGCTCGGGGAGCCGACAAGCCGGTGGCGATGAATCAATACGTGACATCGGCCAACGAAGCGGTTACTGTCCTGAGACAATGGCTTCAAGGCGCTGACAGCTTTCCGCCCCGGCGTCGCGCTGCGGCGTTCCTGGCCGCGTATTACCTGGTCCGCGCGTCGGAAAGCGCAGACTGGCAGAACCCGCGGATCATGAGGTTGTTTGAGAAAGAGGGTTCAAAGTACTGGAAGCGGACTCCCTACCAGGATGAAGACAGTCTGGGACGATGGCTGGGACTCGCCTTCAGCCTCGATCCTGAAGGTCCGGTTGGAGACACCATAGTTCTCGAGCAGATGACCCAAGCATGCTACTTTGACGGGTTCTATGGCGCAGGCGGTCCTCTCTTCAAGCACGTTATCGCTGAGGGCGAGAGCTATCTCACGCGCAAGCACGACCCCGCTGACTCCGCCCTGGCGGAGTTTTTGCTGGCCTCGGCTTATCAGGATCTTGTAGATATCGCTTCGGGAAGATTGGAGGAGATCGACCCCGCGCCGTACAAGGGCCGTTTGCAAGAGGCGCGCATGAAGGCGGTCCAGTACTACTCGGCCGCGATCAATTTCGATCCCAATTCCACGATAGCGACGATTTCCTGGAGGGAAACGTGGAACTTGCTGGCCAATTTCCCGTCCCGGAACTTCCACTATGTTTGTCCCACCGGCGACTGACCCTTTGCATGCGAGGCGTGTGGAGTCCTCCACAGACCCGGTTGAACTAAACGATTTTGGATGCTATACGGTCTCCGACCGCAGATGCGACGAAGCTATCTCTGTTGTTGTTTGCTGGGATGGCCGGGGATGTAGAAACCTTCTTCGCTCTTCCTCGAATTCCTCGAGTTCAATATCGACGCGAGATTGATCCCATCCCAGTGCGGGTCCAATTCGATTTGCGGCTTCGCGGCTGCAAGCTTCGGACCAACAGGCGCCGAGGGCTACCGGGACGCGCCGAAGCAGGATGTCTCCGAGGGTGATGGCGCATTCGTGCGCCACGGCTTCGACGGCCTCAGCCACGATGTGGCAGTTGTGGCTGCACAACGGCTCGCGCAGGCGCTGGTCGAGCGACGCCGTATGAGCGATCGCCAAGGCTTGGCGCCCGTGCCATTCGGCGACAGACTGAGCACAATTTGGGGAAATGCGCGCTTTCCTACTCACCAGTCGTGACCATTCGCGGACCGCGTGATCCAGGTCTTCTTCCTGCGCCGGCGCAGCAAAGGCGTTGGCCGGCTCGGCAATGCGCGCACCCAGCTTGCGAGCGACATCGCGAGCTACGCTTGCCGCGGTGGTGAGTTTGCCGCCGATCAAGGAAATCAACCCGGCGGCGCCATCGCCGCGGTGATCATGCACGATGTGATGGCGTGTAACCGCCGAGTAGCTCTTGCCGGGAGCGTAAGGAAGCGGCCGAATGCCGGCAAAGCTGTAACGAATGTCGGCCTTGGTCAGGCCCGACCGCGGAAACAGCCGCAGGAAGCTGCTCATGAGGTAGTCGATCTCCTCGCCGGAAGGTTGCGTTGTGTCCGGCTCGGAATCGGCAACTTCCGTCGTGCCGACCAGGATTTGTCCGTTCCAGGGAAGCACGAAGATCTGCCGGCCGTCGGCGGCTTCGGCATAGACCGGCTGCTCGATTGCGCCGGCAAACTTCGGCAACACCACATGCGAGCCGCGTACGCCGCCCACCATGCGCGACGCTGCGATGGAGGAGGCGTTAATCAGAAAGTCGGCCCACGGTCCAGTGGCGTTGACAATCGAGGTCGCAGCGATGTCATATTCCTGGCCGGAAATCTCATCACGCAATCTCGCGCCGGTGACGCGGCCATTTCTGCGCAAGAGTTCCAGAGCCCGCGTGTGGTTACGGACTACGGTTCCCGCGGCCATGGCCTCGACCAACCACTCCGCGGTTAGGCGTTCCGGGAATTCGCATTGCGCATCTTCGTAGCTGTAGATCGACCACGAGTTGCCCGCGTCAAGCTGTCGTTCGAAGGCCGCAATATCGCTATGTAGCGCGCGGTCCCGCCCGGCCCAGCGATGGTAGAGCCACAATCCGGTGCGGATCGCCAGGGAACTCCGTCGCAACGATCGCGGCTTCCGGGGCTCGACTAGCAGGAATTCCAGCGGTTTGACCAGGTGAGGGAATTGATCCAGCAGATGCTCACGCTCGCGCAACGACTCGCGCACCAGGCCGATCTCGCCGTGCTCCAGATAGCGCAACCCGCCGTGTATGATCCGCGTCGACCGGCTAGTGGTACCGGAAGCAAAGTCGTGTTGCTCGACCAGCATCGTGCGCTTCCCGCTCAGCGCGCACTCCCGCGCGATAGCCACACCATTGATGCCCCCGCCGATCACCAGGACGTCAAATCGTTGCGACTGCGGAGTCGCGCGTAAAGGAAATGTGCTACTCACTTTCACGTATTCATTAGATGCGATTTTTGGCTCCGTGCAAACATTACTTCGGGCATCACTTGAAAATCCAACACCGAGCCTGATGTTGCACCGGCGCCCCCGCCGATGAAGCGACTACACAGCCGAAGGCGGCTGTATACGTTTAGCCACGAATTGACGCGAACAGACACGAATGGGCCTGAACAGAAAAGTGCATTGGGTCTCACATAGCCAAAGTGGGGTGATGAGATCGGGTGATCGCGCGTGATCGGGTGATCGGTTCAGCTCATCAGCGTCATCGGTCTTACAATGATTTACGTATGGCGGAATCAGAAAATTAGACTCCACGGGTTTCAGATCACCCGATCACCAGATCACCCGATCTATCCCGCGTGGTGGATGTTCTACGAGCTAGTGATACATTAAATCTGTGTCCACTGGCGAGAAATTCGAGAAGGCTGTTTCCATCATGGCACGGCTGCGCGCTCCGGAAGGCTGTCCCTGGGACCGAGAACAGACTTTCGATACCATCAAGCGCTATACGCTCGAGGAAACCTACGAGGTCCTGGAGGCCATCGACAATCGCGACTGGCGGGAGCTGACCGGAGAGTTGGGCGACTTGCTGCTACAAGTCCTTTTCTATGCGGAGATGGCGCATGAAGACGGGCATTTCTCCATCGACGATGTTCTCGATGCGCTCAGCAGCAAACTCGTCGCCCGTCATCCTCATGTATTCGGCGATGTGAAAGCGGAAGACGCGGACACTGTGCTCAGGAACTGGGAAGCGCTCAAAGCCGAAGAGAAGCAGCGCCGTTTGCGCGAGAGCGGGAAAGAACAACCCCAGAGCCCACCGCGGTTGTTGGATAGTGTTTCGAAAAAAATACCTGCGCTAATTGAAGCTCACAAGCTGGGCGCGAAGACCTCACAAGTCGGCTTCGACTGGCTAACCGTCGACGGATTGTTTGAGAAGCTCGAAGAAGAGACACGCGAGCTCCAGGACCACATTGAAAACCTGCCTGCAAACTCCTTGAAGCGGGGGAACCACACGCACATTCCCGAAGAGCTTCGCGCAGGCCTGGAGGACGAAGTTGGCGATCTGTTCTATGTGCTGGTGAACATTGCGCGGCATCTCGGCGTCGATCCTGAGTCCGCCTTGCGCAAAACCAACCGCAAATTCCGCCGCCGCTTTGACTGGCTGGAAGAGCAGTTGCGCCTCCAAAAGAGGACGTTGGCAGACGCGAATCTGGAACAGATGGAGTCCCTGTGGCAGCAAGCCAAAACTCTGGAGGAGAAAAAGAGGTGACCACGACCGCGCCTGCCCTTGAGCGAATCACCGTCCGCAAGTGCGAGAGCATCAACGAATTCAAAGCGTGTGTCGCACTGCAGAAGGAAGTTTGGAATTTCGACGACGTCGATCTTGTCCCCCTGCGCCTGTTCGTCGTCGGCCAGAAGATTGGCGGGCAGATCATCGGAGCCTTCGATGGCGCGGAGTTAGTCGGTTTCGCCTTTTCCATTCCCGGCGCTCGCGCCGGCCGGGCCTATCTCCACTCCCACATGCTGGCCGTGCGCAACAACTGGCGTAACTACGGACTGGGACGGCGCATGAAGCTGGCGCAGCGTGACGATGCCCTGCGCCGGGGTTTTGAGCTGATCGAGTGGACCTTCGATCCCCTGGAGATCAAGAATGCCCACCTGAACCTGGTGCGGCTCGGCGCCATCGCGCGTCGATATAGCGTGAATCACTACGGCGATTCATCTTCGCCGTTGCAGGGTGGTCTGCCGACGGACCGCTTGGTCGCCGAGTGGTGGCTGAAATCGAAGCGGGTAGTGAACTTCCTCGATCACGGCCAAGCTCCGCAAATCCCGGTCGAAAAGAGCATCACCGTTCCTGTGGAAATCTACGCGTGGAAAGCATCGGCAGCCGGTCGTGGCAAGGCTGCTGAAGTGCAGAAACGAAATCGCAAGGAATTTCTACAAGCGTTTCCGCAGGGACTTGCCGCCCTCGGCTATCAGACCGACGCAGCCGGCAACGGCAGTTTTCTGTTGGGGCGCTGGGATGAAACATGCTCTTATGATTCGGCAACGGAGGAAGAACGTTGAAGATTGAGGCGATCACGTTGCGCGAGATACGCATGCCGCTGGTCCACTTTTTTGAAACCAGCTTCGGCCGTACCACGGAACGTCGAATCTTGCTGGTAACGCTGTATACGGATGGCCCGGAGGGCTGGGGCGAGTGTGTTGCCGGTGAGGGACCGTTTTACAGCGAGGAATCCATCGATACGGCTTGGTACGCGATGGAGAACTATCTGGCGCCGACGCTGCTCGGTCAGGCGTTGCGGAAAGGCGCCGATGCGGCGCCTATGCTGGGCAAAATCCGCGGACATCGTATGGCCAAGGGTGCGCTCGAAAACGCAGTGTGGGACGCCGAGGCCCAGGCGCGTCAGCTACCTCTGTGGCGGTTGCTGGGAGGAACGCAGCCAGAAATTGCTTGCGGCGTCTCCATCGGAATCCAGGATTCGGTTGAGCAGCTACTGGAGAAGATCGAGACTGAGCTGAGCGCCGGCTATCGGCGCATTAAGGTTAAGTGCAAGCCGGGATGGGACGTGAAAGTCTTCGAACGAATCCGCGAGCGTTGGCCGGATATTCTCCTGAGTTGCGACGCCAATTCCGCGTACACCTTGGACCAAATCGAGCACCTACGGCAGTTCGATCGCTTCAACCTGCTTATGATCGAGCAGCCGCTCTGGCACGACGACTTCTACTTTCACGCGCGACTGCAAAAGCAGTTGAAGACGGCGATTTGCCTGGATGAAGTGATCCACGGGCGTCGCGACGCTCAGGCCGCAGCCGAGCTGGGCGCATGTCGGATCATTAATATCAAAGTGGGCCGCGTGGGCGGATTCAGCGAAGCGGTAGCGGTTCACAACGTCGCGCAGCAAGAGAAGATACCGGTCTGGTGCGGTGGGATGCTTGAGACAGGGATTGGCCGGTCGCACAACATCGCTCTTTCCACGCTGCCGAACTTCACGCTGCCCGGCGATGTATCGGCGTCGAAACGCTATTGGAAAGAAGACATCATTGATCCGGCGGTTGAAGTTTCACCGCAGGGATTGATCAAGGCGCCGCAGGGAGCGGGACGAGGGTTCGACCTCAAGCGAGCCTTGATAGAGAAGCTGACGGTGCGGAAGAAGGAACTTGTCGATACCAAGCAAATGGCGATTAGCAAATAGCTGCAAATAGCAAATAGCAATTAGCCCTTAGCCCTTAGCCCTTAGCCCTTAGCCCTTAGCCATCTCTTCCTCCAAGGGAGGTAGGGATTCAGAGCAACAGCCATCGCTGTTTGCTAATTGCTAATTGCTATTTGCTATGTGCGCTATGTGCTAATTGCTAATTGCCCCTACGGCTGAACATCTCTCCTCAGATACAGATACAGCCGGTTTCCCGGACGCAGATCGTGGCTGCTGAAGATTCGATACTTATCACCCAACGTGCGTTCGACCTCGGCGCGCTGGTTTTCGTGGGCGATGATGATCGGCTCCGTTGTCGGAACCACTTTGCCGAAGTAACCTGCCCGTGGATAATCGCGAAGATACCAGGGCAAAGGCCAATGCTCGGGCGACATCACGGTAATGCCAATTTCCTTTCCCGCGGGATTGCCGGCAGCGATGGACTCGATCTCACTCACCAAATTCAAGAAATCGCGCCGCGTGTGGGCATAACTGTAGCCCGCGGTCTCGTCGTCGTAGCGATTGAAACTGATATCAACAGCCTGGTAGAGAGACCAAGCCAACGCCGGCGCGGCAAGAAGCACGGTCCAGCCGCCGATCCAACGGTAAAGCTGCTGCAGCGCATAGCCTCCCATGATGATGAAGGGAAGCAGAAAGCTTAGAGCATTCCACGGCGTCTTGTAGGGCACCAGGCAGTAAGCGGCAAGAATCCCGATTGACCAGAAAGCAGTGAACACGATGAAACGGCTGCGTCCGTCGAGGAACGCGAACGTGATGCCCATGGATCCCAGCACGAAGGCGGATACTTCCGTAAGGCCGAGCCAATCGAAGTATTTCGTCCAGCTGTACAGATTGGCCGAACTGCTAGTGGTGAACCAATATCCGAAGGTGCGAACAGAGTCATAGACGCCCTGAGGAAAATTGGTAAAGAAAGAGGAATAAAACAACACCCAGACAGCAGCAAAGACGGCGGCTGCCGTAAGGTAAAGCTGGATCTTCGTCTTGGGCGATGAAGGCGTTTGTTCGGCGGTAGGCGGCGAGCCAGCTTTGGCGGGTAGATTCGGCGGCGACGAAGGCTCAGTCCTCCCCAGATATCGATTCCGCAAATGAAAATAGGCCCAAGTGCACGGCAGGGCGATCAGCCACACCGCGACGGTGATTACCCAGGTCTCTTTGGTAGCGCCGAGGAGGGCAACCGAGGCAGAGGCCAGCATGAGATAGCGGGGCTGCTTGGATTCGCGGTAGCGCAAAGCTGCCACCAGCACCGCCAGAGTGAAGAAGGCAAAAAGAATCTCGTGGATGAAGTATCTTGAAAAAAAAACAAAGCCTGGCGACACGGCCATCAAGGCCGCAGCGGCCAGAGAGCCGGCCGCGCCCAACTCGCGGCGCAGAGCCAGGAGAAGCCAAACCACGCCCAAGCCGAACAAAACCGTAACCGACCGGATTGCGAACGTGCTCAAGCCATCTTTGCCGTAGAAAAAGCTGTTCACCGTAGTGGTGATCCAGCCGAAGTAATAGAGCGTGGGGCCGTGAAAGTTGGTGGGATCGTAGTGGTAGTAGCCGGTGCGGAACAGGTTGGTCATGAACATCCCGTTCACGCCTTCGTCATGATGAAAGACCTTGGCGGTCAGATCGTAGAAACGCAGCGCAGCAGCGGCGACCATGATGGTGACGCCGGCCGAAAACCAGCCGGTGCCTGTGAAAACCCACCCTCGCCGGCCAGTGGGTGACGTCGCGCGAGCGCCGGAGCTTCGCTTCGCGCGCGCCGGTTTAGATTTGGACCTCCGTCGTTGAGTGGCCACAGATCATCATTTCTCGTAGGGCGGCCTATCTTACTCTAGTGGCTCGGTATCGTTTCTTCACTCTTATCGGCCAGGCTGAGAGCTACGTCGATCAGCTCCTGGGTGACGCAACGGGTCTTGGCCACGGCGTCGGCGATGGGAACCGATGTGATCTCGGTTCCTTTGAGAGCTACCATCTGACCGAACTTGCCTTGGTGCACCAGATCGATGGCGCCGACTCCATAGCGCGTGGCCAGCATGCGATCAAAGGCCGTGGGCGAGCCGCCACGAAGGATGTGTCCCAGGATGACAGCGCGGGTCTCAAAGCCGGTGCGGCGTTCGATCTCCGCAGCTAGGAGGTTGGCGATGCCGCCGAGCCGCACGTGTCCGAATTCATCCGTCTTCCTATTCTCGGTAATTGCGCTGGCTCCTTTCGCGAGCTTTGCGCCCTCAGCGACAACGACTATGCTGAAGTAGATGCCGCGATCGTGGCGGCGCTTGAGACTTTCCGCAACTTCCGCGATATCGAAGGGACGTTCGGGAATCAGGATGACGTCAGCGCCCCCGGCGACGCCGCTGTACAGGGCAATCCATCCGGCATCGCGCCCCATCACCTCGACCACGATCACGCGGTTGTGGGCCTCGGCGGTGGTGTGCACGCGATCGATGGCTTCGGTGGCGACGCTGACCGCGGTGTCAAAGCCGAAACAAAAGTCGGTACCGCTCAAGTCGTTGTCGATGGTCTTGGGTACGGCCACAATCTTCACGCCGCGCTCGTAGAGTTTTAGCGAGACCGATTGAGTATCGTCGCCGCCGAGAGCAATCAGGGCGTCCACGCCATGTTTGTCGAGGTTCGCGATGCATTGTTCCAGGCCGCGATCTTTCTTCGCGGGATTGGTACGCGAGGTGCGCAGGATGGTGCCGCCGCGAGGCAAAATTCCGGCTACCGCTTTCAGTTCCAACGGCAACGTTAAGTCTTCGAGCACACCGCGCCAGCCTTCCATGAAGCCCACAAATTCGTCACCATGATGAAAGATGCCTTTGCGCACGATGGCTCGGATGACAGCGTTGAGGCCGGGGCAATCGCCACCGCCGGTAAGAATGCCTATTTTCACTTTAGTCTCCTCCGCTTGGAAGATTGGTTCGATAGAGGCGGTGTGCGCCAACTTGCTGGAAAGAATTATGCGACCAGAACTCGCGGTTAACGCTCAAGGAAGAGAGTTCTTCAGGACCAATCAGCACATACTCAACCTGGTAGCGACGCAAAAGAGCGTCAGCATCGGATGCGCCGGCGTACATGCGCCCGATCTCGGCTTGGCGCTGAGAATAATCCAGTCCGCGTGACCACATCCATCCAGGATAACCCAGCAACGAACGCCGGCCAGTCAGGAATAGAGGCGAATTGTAGGTCGGCGCATGCAACACGACCGCGCGCGGTGCAGCCTGATCGGAGATTAGTTTTGCGATGGCAATGCCGTTGGGATCGAATTCGCGATACTCACCGGCGCCGGTGACGACGCGCAGAATATCCAGCGCGCCCGCGAGAACCAGCGTGGCCAGCGCGCCCGCAGCGAGCCATCGAACTCCGGGTCGAGAGCGCAGGCCGCGCGCTAGCACCCAAGCCACCAGTGGCGCCGAGGCGACGTACCACCAGAAGAGGACCTTGATGTTGTCCCACACCCAAGGAGCAAGTTTGATCAGATTGGGAACAATGAAGCAGAGCAAGAACGGCGAATAATACATGATGAGACGTTTAGGGAGCGCCTCATGCGGGTGCCGCCAAGTCAGCGCCATCACGAGCAAGGGGATGAATAGGCCGGTGTTGAGTAACCAGAAGGGAACGGCGTTCAACTTGCCGTGATCCCAGCCAGGCTGCCAGGCGACGTAACTGGCAAGCTTCACGCCGCCACTCTGTCCGAGCCACAGCAGCTGCGGCAAGGCCACAATTACGGCCACGGCAAAGAAGACAAACCAATTCCGAAACGACGCACGGAACAGCAGCATGAGGCAAGCGCCTACGCCCATGATCACCAGGAATGTATGCGCATGGATGAGCGGCAGTAACCCGGCAAAGAAGCCGGCCGCGATCATACGGCGTCGCGAGACGACGTCGTGGTTTGAAGCTTCCTTGCTTGAAGCCTGGGTCTCGGCAGCAATGGTTTTCCACCATAGGCAGAGAACACATAGAGCCAGCGGTATTCCGAACAAGATGCTTCGCTGCGGGACGAACAGGGTGGTGAGTGAATTGCCCCAGCGAAGAATGCCGCCGGCATCCATGATGGTGTACTCGTGCGGCAGATGCTCCAGCAAGGGAATCAGGCCATTGGAGCTGTTGTGGACGTCTTGGAAGATCCATGCCCAGCCCAGGCCGCCACTGAAGAGCACCAGCAGTGGGGCGATCAGAGCCGCCAGGCGGCTGCGCGTGAGGAGATGCGTCCAATATTGCAGCAGGCCGACGAGCGCCAGCGAGAGAACCATATTCTGCAACCACATGGCGTTGAGCACGTCGGCGCCGGCACGCACCAGCATTGCGGTCAGGAAATCGACCAGAAAGGGATAAGCGAAGCGGACCCCGGCATAGGTCGGGTCTTCGGGAGGGAAGTTGTTTCCTTGCGCGAAGCTCGCGATGACTTGTAGGTGAAGCGTGAGATCACCCAGATTATTGCGGACGCCAGTGAAGATGCCGTCCACAGTCTGGTACGCGGCGCGCGAATAGACGGCGCTTAACAGAATCGCGATTACACAGTAAAAAAGGACGTAAGTAACAGTGATGCGATCAGGCTTCCGTGCCGCGGCGGCTGCCTTTCGCAATGCTGCGCCGATTTCTCCGAGAATGTGCCGCCGCCGGTCCATGCGCAGCAAGAACAAGAAGGGCAAGGCCAGCGCAAGGACCGTCAGAACACATGTTGCAGGGGTGAGTCCAAGTCTCAAGGCAAAGAGAAAGCCGATCGCTGACAGCAAGGCTAACCCAGTGGCTGCTCCCATGCAGAGGCGCGCAGCGAAGGGTGCGCTGCGGTCGTAGAAAAACGTCAGCAGCGTTCCGCTGAGTGTGGCAATCACAAGCAACAAACTGGCTGCAAGCATGGCTCAGGCAAAACAGTCTGGGATGCGCACCAAAAGAAAATGTCATTCTAAATCAATAAGGTAATAAATCGTTTTAATAGCGTGGAAAAGTTTTTTGAGGTAATTATTCTGAGCTTGGATTTGCGGGTCACTGCTTTCGGCCGGATTCTGCACGGGCGAGGGCGCCGGTACAACTATGAGCGAAAATCTTTTCTTTTCGCTACGATTTTCGAGCGGCAAAGACGCAGCCGAGGGCGGCTGCGCTCCGCACTTGCTCTTATTGCGGCTTGCCGCGCTGTGCTACACGTCTCTCGTCTGTCGGAATCGTCCCTAGGTGAACAGGAATTCCTTGGTCCGCAGATCGCGCACCGTGTCGCGTAATTTTGCCGCTTTTTCGAACTCGAACTTCTTAGCCGATTCGCGCATATCGCTTTCCAGCTTGACGATGTAAGTGTCCAGCTCTTCCTGCGATTTGAAATCAGGCAGGCCGTCGGCCCCTTCGGTGAGATCGACGTAATCCGCTTCAGAGATACCGGCCAACGACATGGCCACCGGGCGGATGATGGTTGTGGGCGTGATGCCGTGTTGCTCGTTGTAGGCCTGTTGAATCGCGCGACGGCGGCTGGTCTCGTCCATGGCTCGTTGCATGGATTCGGTCATGCGATCGGCATAGAGGATGGCGCGGCCGTACACGTTGCGGGCGCAGCGGCCTACGGTCTGAATCAGGGATCCACTCGAGCGCAGGAATCCTTCTTTGTCGGCATCGAGCACGGCGACCAGGGAAACTTCCGGTAGGTCGAGGCCTTCGCGCAGCAGGTTGATGCCTATCAAAACGTCAAACTCGCCGCGACGCAGGTCGCGCAGCAACTTGATGCGCTCCAGGGTCTCAATTTCCGAATGCATGTAGCGGCAGCGCACGCCGACCTCGCTGTAGTATTCAGCCAGATCTTCGGCCATGCGTTTGGTCAAGGTGGTGACCAAGACGCGCTCGCCTCTCTTCGCGCGCTCGCGGATCTCGTGCAGCAGGTCATCGATCTGTCCTTTGACGGGACGAACCTCCACCGGCGGATCGACCAGGCCGGTTGGCCGGATGATCTGTTCGATGACCACTCCCGCGGATCTGGTCAGCTCGTACGGTCCGGGCGTGGCCGAGACGTAGATTACCTGGTTGACGCGCTGTTCGAATTCTTCAAACTTCAGAGGACGATTGTCCAACGCCGATGGGAGGCGGAAGCCGTATTGGATCAGGTTCTCCTTGCGGGAGCGATCGCCGTGCCACATGCCGTGTAGCTGAGGCACCGTCTGGTGGGATTCGTCGATAAACATCATGAAATCGCGAGGCACGTAGTCAAGCAGCGTTGGCGGCGGCTCGCCCGGCTGCCGGCCGGAGAAATGGCGGGAGTAGTTTTCGATTCCGTGACAGTAGCCGACGGACTTGATCATCTCCAGGTCGAAGCGCGTGCGCTGGTGGACCCGCTGCGACTCCACCAGACGGCCTTCTTTTTCCAGCTCTTTTTCCCACCAGGCCAGCTCTTCCAGAATCGTCTCAATGGCGCGGATTCGCTGGGCCTGCGGCATCACGTAGTGGCTCTTAGGATAGATCGGCAGCCGCGTGTATTTCTGCTTCACGGTTCCGAAAAGCGGATCGATCTGCGAGAGCGAATCCACCTCGTCTCCAAAGAGTTCAATGCGGTAGGCGTTGTCTTCATAAGTGGGGAAGACCTCAATCACGTCGCCACGGACCCGGAAGGTGCCGCGCTTGAAATCGGCATCGTTCCGTTCGTAAAGAATCTCCACCAGCTTGCTGATGATGTCGCCGCGCTTGACCTTTTGTCCCTTCTCTAAGAAGAGCAACATTCCGTAGTAGGCTTCCGGCGAACCCAGGCCGTAGATGCAGCTGACGGAGGCGACGATCACGCAATCGCGCCGTTCAAACAGCGATCGCGTGGCCGAAAGCCGCAGCTTGTCCAGCTCGTCGTTGATGGTGGCTTCTTTTTCGATATAAACATCGCCGGCGGGTATATAGGCTTCCGGCTGGTAGTAGTCGTAGTAGGAAACGAAATATTCGACGGCGTTGTTGGGAAAGAACTGTTTGAACTCGTGGTAGAGCTGCGCCGCCAAGGTTTTGTTGTGCGCCAGGACCACGGCCGGCCGGTTGAGCTGCTCGATTACCTTGGCCATGGTGTAGGTCTTGCCCGATCCGGTCACGCCAAGCAGCACCTGGTGTTTCTCGCCGGCGTAGACGCCGCGCATCAACTCTTCGATGGCACGACCTTGATCGCCACGTGGTTTGTAGTCGCTGGTAAGCCTGAAGTCTCCCATTGTTCCTCGTCGCCCCGCTCCAAACCGCCTGAGGGTGCCTGTTGTAACTAACTTTCGTGCGGGAAGTGTTTAAGAATTAGAGTCTCGGTGGAGCAAGACGGCTGAAAAAATTTGCTCGCAGCTCCCCAGTTGCGTTCGCAGTCGCTACAAATCTCTTTAGTCTGGCACAGGCGGAAAGGAACTGCAAACGGACCAGGCTCGAGCAATTGGTCAGTTTTGGGGACAGTCTCCCACCTGTCATCTTGAGCGAGGCCGAGTCCGGCTTTGCCGGACGAGGGCGAGTCGAAAGCCTTGTCCTGAGCGAAGCCGAGGGAATCCCGAGACTGTTTGTTCCTCGGTACTGATTCAGGGAGTTCTACCCGGGACTGTCCTGGAACCGCGTCTCCCGTCCCAATTCTCGTAAGGTCTCGCCCGGGGGGAGTCCGTCGCGCATCAAGAAGCGTGGCACATGCAGTACGGGAGAACACCTCGTATCGGCGTGGCAGAGGACAAAATCCTCGGGATCTTTCGACGCGCCCTCAGTCGCTGCGCTCCTTCGTGCTTGCTCAAGATGACAGGGCTCGGGATTTGCGCAACCAAACTGACGCATAACCGGGCTCAACACCGAGAGGGTAGCCGCTGAGGCGCGATCGTTGGGGTGAGCCTTGTCCTAAAGTACAGCTAAGGTCTGTCCCATCTGAACATGAACTCATGGAACGAAAAACCATTCCGGTCTTTGCAGGAATCTTGCATCTAAATCCGCAAAAGCAGCCACAACTAGGATTTTAATTTCAGCAGTTGAGGAGTTGAGAACTCAGCCATGCGCAAATCTATTGTTGTCTTCAGCCTAATTTTGGTCGTCAGCCTCAGTGCCGCGGCCCAGAAGAGCGAAGTTGGAATCGTGGCCGGCGGGAAGATGACGTCTGACGGTACGTCCCCCGTGACGGGTAAGACCACGGTCAACACGGCCTTTGCCTTTGAAGTCAACTACGCGACCCAGCTTATCTCGTTGAAGGCAGCCGCTCTGGAGCTAAACATTCCACTGCTAGCTGTCCCCACTTCGGAAATTAATACCTCAAATCTGTTCACAGCCAAGAGTTACAGTTCGATCTATCTGACGCCTGGGGTTCGAGTCCGTCTCGGTACCGTGTTAAGTCCGTACGTCGAGGCGGGCGTGGGATTTGTGCGTTTTGGTCCGAGTTCAACCACCCTCGGAGGCACTCCTAGCGGCGCAACATCCTCGACCAAAGCGGCTTTCCACGTGGGTGGTGGAGTGGACCTGCGGCCGTCGAAGTCTCCAGTGGGGTTCCGTTTCGAGGCGAAGGAACTCTATACGGGCGTTCCCGACCTGGCCATCCCCAGGCTCAGCCTGCACAACAATGTGTTTCTCGGCGGAGGCATTGTCCTAAGGTTCTAGCGGGATCTTCAATTCAAACTGAGTGGCAGGGGAAAATCTAGCTTGAACGCCCGGACTTGATGATCGGAGCATCCGAGGATTTGGCATTTCCAGGGAACCCCGTCCGCCGGGCATCCGTATTGAAAGGCATGGAAACGCTTCTAACCGATCTACGCCATTCACTTCGTGTGCTCATCAAAAGCCCGGGCTTTACATTGGTATCGATTATTGCGCTGGCCTTGGGCATTGGCGCTAACACGGCGATTTTTTCCGTACTGGACCGGGTGCTGCTGCGCCCACTGCCGTTTCCGGACTCCGAGCGGATCATGAACATCCATCGCCATTTCCCTAACGGCAATGGCATGTCGGTTTCGATCCCCAAGTTCATGGCGTGGCGCCAAGCACGAGAGTTTCATTCGATGGCCGCTTACGACCAAGGGGGAATCAGTCTGAATTTGGGAATCGGGCAACGGCCTGATCCGGTGACCGCCGTTCACGTTACCGCAGGATTCTTTGACGTATTTGGAGTCAAGCCGATCCTCGGACGAACCTTTTCTGACGCGGAAGATTCGCCGAATGCCGGCAAATTCGCTGTCCTGACTTACGGTTTGTGGCGCAACCGGCTCGGCGAGGATCGCGACCTTGTGGGCCGGACCATTCGTTTAAACTCCGAGCCGTATATCGTGGTCGGCGTCTTGCAGCAAGGCTATCAGCCCGATCCGCCGGCTGACCTTTACCTGCCTGAGCAGTTTGATCCCAACAGCAACAACCAGGGACACATTTATCAGGTAGCCGGTCGTCTTCGACCGGGGGCAACCATCGCGTCCGCTGAAGCGGAGCTCAAGGTAACCGGCGACCGTTTCCGCACGGTTCATCCGGAGATTATGAACAAGGCGGAGAGTGTCGGCGTGCTTCCGCTGCGGGTCATGATCGGCGGCGACGTACGCCTCGCGCTGCTGATTCTTGCCGTGGCGGTCAGCTTTGTGCTTCTCATTGCCTGCGCCAACGTGGCCAACCTGTTGCTGGCCCGGGCCGCGGGGCGACAGCGCGAGATTGCCGTTCGCACCGCCGTCGGCGCCACTCGCGGACGCATTATCCGCCAGCTGTTGACGGAAAGCATGATCCTGGCGATTGCCGGCGGCGCGGCCGGACTGCTGGTGGGCGTGATCGGGGTCCGCCTCCTTATGGCTTTCAGTCCCGGCAACATTCCCCGCATCAACGATCCCGAGCATGCCGTGGCGGCCTTGTCCCTGATCGATTGGCGCGTGCTTGGGTTTCTGCTCGGCATTTCCTTGCTGACCGGACTTCTGTTTGGACTGTTTCCCGCCGCTCGTATTTCGCGCCTGGATGTGAACGGCGTTCTCAAAGAATCGAGCGGGCGTGCCGGCGGTGGAGCCCGGCACAATCGCGTGCGCTCGCTGTTGGTGATCGGCGAGATAGCCCTTGCGGTGGTGCTGCTCGCCGGCGCCGCCCTGATGATCCGCACTTTCGCCGGCCTGCGTGCGGTGAGCACGGGAATTGAATCCAGCAACGTCCTCACTATGGCGACATCGGTTTCAGCCAGCCGCTACACGACCACTGCGCCGGTGGCAAGCATGGTGCGACAAGCTACAGACCGTTTGGAAGCTTTGCCCGGCGTTCAGTTCGCGGCATCGACGGTGTCCCTGCCGATGGGACAGAACATCGATCTTCCCTTCAGCATCGATGGACGCACGCCGAAGGATGGCGGCAAATGGGAAGGTGATGAGCAGTGGCGGTTCGTGTCGCCGCACTACTTTGAAGCCCTAGGCATTCCCCTTCTGCGCGGCCGGTTCTTCGACTGGCGCGATACCGCGGCCGCCGACCACGTGGTGATCATCGATGAAATGCTGGCCCGTAAGTACTGGCCGAAGGACGATCCGCTGGGCCGGAGGATCACCATCGGGAAGGGTTTGGGAGCGGATTTCGAAGAGCCGCCCCGAGAAATCATCGGCATCGTCGGCAGCGTCACGGAAACCAGTTTGGGTCAAGGCAAAGTTCCGGTGATGTACGTGCCGCAAGCGCAAATGACCGACAGTATCTCGAAACTCGCTGCCAGTCTGTTGCCCCTGAGCTGGGTGATCCGCACGAAGGCGGATCCGCTCTCGACTGCCACGTCGGCGCGCCATGAATTTGAAAGCCTGGATCCCCAGCTGGCTCCGTCAAAGATTCTTACCCTCGATCAGGTGATCGCGGAATCCACGGCGCGCAGCAACTTCAACGCGCTACTGCTCACTGTTTTCGCACTGGTGGCCTTGTCGCTGGCAGCCGTCGGGATCTATGGCTTGATGGCCTACGCCGTGGAGCAGCGCACGCAGGAGATCGGCATTCGTATGGCTTTGGGCGCGGATCGAAGCAAGATCATGCGCCTTATCCTTGGCCAGAGCGTCAAGCTTTCAGCCATCGGTACCGGCGTTGGTTTGGCCGCCGCTCTTGGCTTGACCTGGCTGCTGGGACGGTTGTTGTTTGGAGTGAAATCAACCGATCCTCTGGCCTATGCCATGGTCATACTGACGTTGGCAGCCGTTGCGTTTATTGCCGCATTTGTGCCGGCTCGTCGAGCGACGCAAGTTGATCCCATGATGGCCCTGCGTCATGAGTGAGCCGAACTTCACCCTTTCGACAAGTGATTCCAAGTGTTCCTTCAAGCGGGGGGATTGGACGCTTGGCGAGGCATGGGTGCTGCTTTCCGTGATTCAGAACTTTAATACGTTGATGCAATCGCTTCATATTGACATTCTTGTGCCAGTGGCTACGATGAAGAGAGGACGACACTCGCGAACCACAAGGAAACTGCGATGAACATCGAAATCCGCGATGCGACGCTAGAGGCGAGAATCCAAAAACAACTCCAAGCCACTGGATCCACCAGCGTCGAAGAAGTGTTGCTCCGCCTGCTTGAAACCCAAGAGGAACAGGATCGCTGGCTTTTGGAGAACCGGGAGGCGATCAACGCGAAGATTCGGCGCGGCATCGATCAATTAAACCGAGGCGAAGGAGTCGCCGAAGACCGGCTCGATGCTTACTTGGCGGACCTCAAAGCCAAGCCTGAATGAGAGAGCGCTATGTTCTAGCGCCGGAAGCCGCGATCGATCTTGTTCAAATCTGGCGTCACATTAAGAAACAAAGCAGCGTTACAATGGCGGACCACGTTGAGGCCGTCATTCGCGACAAGATCGTTTTCTTGGCCGGAAGCCCCGGTGCTGGACATTGGCGCAAGAATCTGACAGACCAGACGGTGAAGTTCTTCCCCGTATACTCCTACCTGATCGTCTATCGGCCCGATACCCAACCTTTACAGGTGGTTTCCATTCTCCACGGCCGCCGTGACTTGGAACAAATCCTAAAAGATCGCCTCTGAACATTCCATCTGCGTTTTAGCTGTACGAGCCTGCTAGACGCCCACCATCCTGATCAACACACCCGCAAGCGCTCCGCCCACCAGCGGTCCCAGCACGGGAATGGGAGCGTAGCCCCAATCGGAACTGCCCTTGCCGGCGATAGGCAAGATCGCATGCGCGATGCGCGGGCCGAGATCGCGAGCGGGATTAATCGCGTAGCCAGTGGTTCCACCGAGCGAAAGACCGATACCCCACACCAGGCTGCCAACGAGGTATGGGCCTAAGCCTGCAGCCGGTCCAGTTGCGGCAACGGCTCTCGAGAAAATAGCACCCACCACGAACACCAACACCATCGTCCCGATGATTTCGCTGATCAGGTTGGCCGTCGTGTTGCGGATGGCCGGCGTAGTCGAGAACACCGCCAGCTTCGCCGATGGATCGACCGTCTCTTTCCAGTGGGGTAGAAAGTGCAACCACACCAGCGCTGCGCCCACGATCGCGCCCAACATCTGCGCGGCAATGTAAGGCCCAACTTTGTGGAAATCACCGGTTGAAACTGCGAAACCCAACGTTACCGCGGGATTAATGTGCGCATCCTTGCTGCCGCAGGCGATCGCCGTGAAAACGCCGGCCATCACCGCCAGAGCCCATCCGGTAGTGATCACTATCCATCCCGCGTTCTCGGCTTTCGACCGTTTGAGCAACACTCCGGCGACCACGCCATCGCCGAGCAAGATCAAAACCAACGTTCCCATGAACTCCCCAAGAAACGGCGAAGTCATCCGCGTTGTCTCCTGTTGTTTTGCAATTTAGCGACACCGTATTGTTCCACAGCGTGTCAAGCGGACAGCTTCTTTCTGAAATCCCGACCCTGAGCCTGTCGAAGGGGAGGGCTCCCTATGACATCACAGAAGGCTTGGGCAGAAAACAGCTCTCGTTCCTGCAGCAGACTTTAATCGCCGGACCTCCTTTTCGCGGCTCACGCCAAGCATGAACGTTGCAATAGGGATCTCTCGCTCCGCTTCGGGATTTCAGAAAGCTGCTCACTCATGCCGGAGCGCTTCGATGGGATGCACAAGCGCCGCCTTGCGCGACGGCAGAAGCGAGAACGCCAAGTTCAAAGTGGCGGCAGAGGCGAAGGCAACGGCGGCGGTGACCCCGTTAAAGATAAAGGGAAGGTTATTGGAATTGCTGGTCCAGCGTGAGACGGGCCAAGCCAAGACAAGCCCCAAAAATCCCCCGGTAAGCGCCAGAACCATACTCTCAAACCATACTTGAAAGAAGATATCCTTCACCGTTGCTCCGAGCGCGCGGCAGGTGCCCAGATCCCGCGTGCGCTCTTTGATGACGATCCAGGTGATCCCCAGAATGCCCAGTCCGGAAACCGCAAGTGCGCTGCCTCCAATCCAACGAAGCAGGAATCCGAGCCTGTTCGCAGCGGCGGTTTGGGTTTCGAGAAGCGTTTTTTGGTTTTGAATTTGGAAGTCGTCCGCCTGATTGCTCCGAATGTGATGCATCTGATGCAAAATCGATCTGGCCTGCGCCGCCGCGGAATCCATTTCCTCAAGGGCGCTGATTTCGAGAACGATCGCACTGTAATGATCGAGATTCATGAGCCGGTGCATCGCTGTCGATAGCGGGATGTAAACCTCATTGTCTTCGTTGCTCACGTCCAGCCCTTGACCGCGCTCTGCAAGTACGCCGATTACGGTGAAAGGAACACGATTGATCATCATGCGGCGACCCAGCGGTGGTTCTCTACCAAACAAATCTAGTGCGACGCTACGGCCTAGCACTGCGACCCGTGCCATAGCGCGCTCTTGGATTGTGTTGAAGAGTTCCCCGGAATCGACCGGCCAATTCTTGATTACAAAGTAGTCGGACTGGCAGCCGATCACGGCGACGTTCTTGGACAGATCTCCAACCTTGATCCAAAAGGCGCCGGTCACGAGTGCCGAGGATCGTGCGCGCGAAGGAACCTCGCGTTGAATAGCAGTGTGATCGCGCTCGACCAGAGTCGTCACCAGGGCGCCCGTCCGCGCCCTTCCGGCGAGGGCTTTGTCCTGCGACGGTGTGATGATGAGAACGTTCGTGCCCAGCCGGCGAACTTGGTCCAAGAGCTGCCTGGAACCGCTCGCGCCATAATTAACGGGACACACAACGCCGGCGACTCCGACCGCAGCGCTGGCAACGATCAAGGTCGAGCGCAGCCGGTGACGCCACAACAGCCGCAGCGATCGCCGCATGATTTGGATCTGGCGAGCATTCATCTCACGACCGCAAGGCCCTCACCGGATCGGTGCGCGACGCTCTCCAAGCCGGGTAGATGCCGAAGATCGAGCCGACGATGAAAGACATAGCCAGGGAGGCGGCGAACGGCTGCCAGAGCAACACATGGGGTAGCTGGCGCACGCGTGTAACCAGTTCCAGTCCACCCCACCCGATGATGACGCCGGCCATGCCGCCTGCCGTCGCCACCAACACAGCTTCGGAAAGGAATTGCAGGATGATGTCCGTGCGAGCTGCGCCAACCGACCGTCGTATGCCGATCTCGTTGCGTCTCTCGGAGACGGAGATGGACATCAAGCTCATGATGACGATCCCGCCGATCAACAAGGCCATGACTGCAACGCCGCTCAGAATGCGCGTCAGCGTGGAGCCCGCCCGCGTTACTTGGGCCATAGTGGTGGCTGGGCTGGTGACGGTGAAATCATCAAGTGCCGGCGGGCGTATGTGATGGCGTTCGCGCAGCAGCGAAGTCACGGCGGTGACTCCTTCCGTACTCTGTGGGTCCCTTACCTGGGCCACGAGCATGGTCAGAAAATCGCGGTTGAAGAGGCGTCGCGAGGCAGTGTTGACCGGAATGAGCATGAGATTATCCAGACTGGCTCCGGCGGGGCCGGCGCCACGCGACTTCAACAAACCGATCACTTGAAATGGCACGTCACCGACGCGGAGAGTCTTGCCCAAAGGATCCTCGTCAGGAAACAACTCCTTGCGCACGTCGGCTCCGATGACAGCAACCCGCGCCAGCGAGTCGTTCTGCTCGAGATTGAAGAACGCGCCGTCGGCGACGTCCTCTCCGCGCAGCGCCAGCCAATTCGGCGAAACACCGAAGACCGCAGGGGATGCGCTGCGGTCGCGGTACTTAACGTCGATGTCAAAAGCGTTCTGCACCTCGGCAACGGCCTTGATCTGCGGCAGCTGCGTGGCGATTGCCTGCGCGTCCTCGAAGCGCAACGTCGGTGGAACCGTTACCAGCGTGGGCATGCCGCGGGATCGTCCACCGCCCGGTCGAACAATGACGGTGTCAAAGGTCCCCAGCATGTTTTTGAAGCGCCGCATGGTGTCCTGCTTGGTGCTCTCGGCGATGGAGGTGAGGATGGCTAGCGATGCGATGCCGACCACGACGCCGGCCATCATGAGCAAGGTGCGAAGACGATAGCGGCGCACGCTTCGCACAGCCTGCGCTGCAACTTTGTTCAGTTTCATTGGGCCTCTCCTGCGGGCTGAAGCGCGGAGTCGCCTGTCTGGACGCGGTCAGAGATGATGGCGCCGTCACCCAAGGCAATCTCGCGCAGCGCGTAGGCAGCCACCGCATCGTCGTGCGTCACCAACAAAATCGTGCTGCCTTCGCGATTTAGATCCTTGAGCAAACGCATGACCTCGCGCCCCACGTTAAGGTCGAGGTTGCCGGTAGGCTCATCGGCCAGAATCAAACCGGGACGGTTGATCAGAGCGCGGGCGATCGCCACTCGTTGCTGCTCTCCTCCGGAGAGCTCGGTGGCGTAGTGGCCGGCGCGCGCGACCAAGCCGACGCGATCGAGCGCAGCCATCGCGCGTTTGCGGTCCACGTGGCCATCCCCATAGACCATGGGTATCTCTACGTTTTCGAGCGCGGTGGTTCGCGCCAGAAGGTTGAAAGACTGAAAGACAAATCCGATCTTCGAGTTGCGCACCCGGGAGAGCTGCATATCGCCATAGCTGGACACGTCTTCTCCGTCCAGCCGGTAGCTGCCCGAGGTCGGCGTGTCCAGACAGCCGAGGATATTGAGCAGTGTCGATTTGCCGGAACCGGAAGGCCCGCGAACCACCACGAACTCTCCCGGAGCGATTCGAAAGGAAACTTCCTTTAGAGCATGGACTGTCTCGCCCTGGGCACGCTGATAGGTCTTGGAAATATGATCCAATTCAATCATGGCATTTTTGCTCCCGTTGAGCTGCTAGCCACTAGCTCCCGGCCGCTAGCAAACAAGGTGTCTCGCCGAAGCCAGGAGCTAGCAGCTAGTAGCTCTGATCCGTTGCTGAACGCAACCAACACTCCATCCGTCGTCGAGAGACCTTTCTTGATTTCAATCATTCCGTTTTCTTTGTTCCCCACCAAGACCTGGCGGCGCTCCGATCCGTTCTTCGCGGCGATGTACACGAAGGCGCCTTCACCGTCACGCTGCACGGCAGTGGTGGGCAGAAGTAAGGTCTGGTTTGCTGCGGTTTGGATCGATAGATTGGCTGTCATATCCGGCTTCAATAGTTGCGCAGCGTCCGTGATCTGGATGGTTACCTCATAATTCACAACACCGGAGACGATGGTTGCTTTGGGAGCAATGCTTTCTACGCGTCCGGGAAAATCACGCGCAGGATAAGCATCGACTGTGAAGGTGACGGGATTTCCAGCTCGCACGTGGGCGATGTCAGTTTCATCCACCATGCCCACGAGTTCGAGAGCGTGCTCCCCGATGATGGTTACGAACGTGGGCGCTGTGAATGATGCGGCTACGGTCTCGCCCTTTTGGGTTGCGACCGAAGCCACGGTACCGGTGATGGGCGAACGAATCTGAACGTAGCTAAGGTCGACCGCCACCAGGTCGCGTGCCCGCAACGATTTCGCGTATCGCGCTTTGGCCTCTTGTAAAGCCAGATCCAGGTCCTGCTCTTGCTGCAACGGCACCAGGCCCAGCGTAGCCAATCGAGTGGCGCGTTCATGGTCCACGCGTGCGCGTTCCATGGAAGCGCGATCGAGTTCCGCTTGCGCGTTGGCGTCGGCCAGGCGTGCTTGGATCGTGCGGTCGTCGATTTCAGCGATTACTTCGCCGGCGCGCACGTGCGAGCCGATAGTGACACTCAGCTTTCTCACGATGCCCGAAAGTTGCGAACCCACGCGCACCTCCGAGCCCACGCGCAGCCGCACGGTGCCGGTGGCGTTGACCATGCTGCGAATCGTGCGCTGTTCGGGATGGACGATTCGCACGACAGCCGTAGCCGCTTTGGCGTCGCGGCCACGGAGAGCATAGAAGCCGGCCGCCGCGATGGCGACGGCCGCGAGACAAGCAGCGATCCCAAAAAACCACCGGCGCATGGCGCTACTTCTTCTCGAAGATCATCACTAGTCGAGCGCTGGTTCCGCGCGCCGACTCCACCGTCATAGTTTTGCCGTCAGTGGAAAGGGAGCGGGTCTCGGTGCGAACCACCTTGCTTCCGGCCACAGCGCCGGCGCTGGTCCATGTTGTCACCAGTTTGCTGCCGTCCCATTTGCTCACGGTCTCGCTGGCGCCGCTCATGGGCGCTTCGTTCGTCGCGGGCTTGCCGGTCAGGTCGTAGTGGATCTTGCTGTCGTAGTCCTGACCTTGCATAGTCGCGTGCGAGCTGATGTCGAACGACGACCCGGTCTGTTGGATGCTCAAAGTCATTTTCATCTGCGCCATCATGCCGACGTTCTGGCTCTTGGCCGGATTGAACTCCCACACGCCGGAGAAATCTGCTGGCCCGGCGGCAAGCATCGATAGAGTTGTGAACAAGAGGGCTACTGCAAACAACTTCGGTCTCATGCATCTCTCCTTTACCCAAACCTGTGTTGCAAGACAGCGAGGCTTGGCTTACAGACCGAGTCTGGAGGCTGTACCTAGGTATAGTGTCAAGAAGATTTTTTGTGGAGCTTTGGCTAACTAGCCATCGCCATTGATAGCGGACTCTTTTCCCGATCCTTGCAGCACAGCGTCTTCGGTCATCTTCGAGTCACGCATTACCCAAGCTCACTACGCCCGGGCAAAGTCAATGTATCCGCACCTTGGGTCGGTGCTGATCAGCTTGACGCGAAGCTTGTCCCCTACGTCGACTCCCTGGGCGTGTACCAGCAGACCTTCCACGTGCGGCTTTTCTACGCGAACGAACGTGCCATGATCGGTGGCGCCGGTCACAATGGCGTCGAAGGTTTCGCCAATCCGGGTACTCATGTTGACCGCGGCAATGCGCTTGGACATTCCACGCTCCACTTTCCGTGCTGCATCTTCCTTCTCAGTGCAGTTGCGTGCGATAGCCGCAAGATCGGAATCGCCATAAGGGTTCGGCCGGCCGTTTAGGGCGGCCTTCACCAGCCGCTGGGTCACCACGTCGGCGAAGCGACGGTTGGGCGCGGTAGAGTGTGTGTAGTTCTGTACGGCAAGACCGAAGTGCCCGGGGACCGGTTCGCCCGGACGCTCCAGCACATACTCGCCTGGGCCCATCAGCTTGATGACGGCCAGGGAGAGATCGGGGAAGTGATCAGGGTCGGCGGCTTTGCGAAATTGAAGGAAGTCGTTGAGCGCTTTTGAATCCGCCTGAGCCGGCAGTTTCCCGCCTTGCTGCGCGGCCAAAGCCACAATTCGGTCCCAACGTTCCGGCGTTTTTACGACGCGCCGGATCGATGAGACCTTTTTCTCTTCCAGGCTCAGCGCAACCACACCGTTTGCGGCGATCATGAAGTCCTCGATCAGGTCGGTAGCGCGGTTCTTCTCTTGCTTGACCAGATCGACGACCTTTCCATCCTGCATCACTGGATGGACCTCCGTGGTGTCGATATTAAGCGCGCCGTGGCGATAGCGCTCGTTCTTCAGCGCTTGCGCGACTTGATCCTGCAGCCTAAGCTGCGTTTGCAGATCGGCTGAGGCGGCGACCGTCGCGGGAGCTGCAGCGCGATTCTCCAGCCATGCGCCTACCGCGTTGTAGGTAAGTTGGGCCTTGTTGCGCACCAGTCCGGGGTACAGATCGTGCGAAGCGATTTGCCCGCCTCCATCCACTACGAATTCGATGATCATGCACAGCTTGTCCGCAGCGGGCAGCAACGAAGTCGCTCCCGTCGAAAGTTCTTCTGGCAGCATGGGAAAGGTGCGAACGCCGGTGTAAACCGTAGTGGTTTCTTTGGCTGCGTGCTGATCGATCGGCGTATTCTGCGCGACGAAAGCATCCACATCAGCAATGCCCACCAGCACCTTCACTTTGCCGTCGGGGAGCTGCTCGGCGACCTCGATTTGGTCCAGATCGCGCGAGGTGTCGTTGTCGATGGAAGACCAAACCAAGTTGCGCAGATCGCGAACGTCTTTCAAGGCTGCCAGCTGCGGTGGTTTTGAGTTGATCTCGGCCAACTGTTGTTGAACAGCTGGAGGAAAATCCGGCTCAAAACCGTTTTCGAGCATCACTTGTTTGGCTGCTGCTTGAAGGTCGAAGCGCGATGGCTGTGCATGGTTCATAGAGTTGGAACGAAACCAAAAAGAGTAACACGTCGGGTGCTCTGCCGGCGGCGCGCTTTTCCGAAGTCCCGACCCTGAGCCTTGCCGAAGGGGAGGGATCACTATGAGAACGATGGAACTTAAGGTCGTCGCGCTGCAAACCACATGACCATTTGTGAAGACCTGATAACTCGGGTTTGATAAATAGTGATAGTGATCCCTCCCCTTTCGGCAAGCTCAGGGTTCGGGATTTTAGAAAAAGGCGAATTACGGTTTGGCTGAGGGAGGAGCTTGCCGCTTAAATATCATCCGGCATCCTCCTGGCGGCGGCTGCGACATCTTCATGGATATGGTTCCCTCATACGAATCGGCGACCGGCGGCGGAGTAGGCAGGTTCGAAGGGGCGGCAGTCTTGTCCTCGCCGGTCGCGGCCAGCCACATGAGAAGCGTGCCTTCTGCGTCCCTGGGAAATGACGGAGACATGCGTTCATAGCTCACCAATTCCCAGCCCTGCTGGCCGGCAGAGTTCATGGATAGTGCCAGTTCATTCTCCGAGGAACACGGGCCGGCTTCGAATCGGACCACTTTGTATTCCCACTTCGCCCCGACCGGGGAATCCTCGCGCCCTTGCCCGACGGCGGGACTCATGGGAAGCCTCGCGCCGGTGAACATGAGCAGCCACAGCGAGCAACTCAACAGACGTATTGACATACTTCTCCTTTCACGCCTTCATTATTCCACGGAAGAACGAGACAGACAGATTTAACAAGAATCGGGTGATCGGGTCGAGGAAATCGGGTGATCGGATCATCGGGTGATCGGGTGATCGGAAGGCAAAACACAAACAGGGACCAGAAGACGGGCGAGCGAAAAAACTTATTCGGAGGCCGAACGGTTTTCGATCACCCGATCACCCGATCACCGGATCATCCGAATCTTGATTTAAGAATTTGTTAAACGAGCTGTTATCAGCCGACGTGTCTTGTCGTTGCTGCAATGGCTGGCGCCAAGGCGGGTTCGCGCGACAGCCGCTCCACCGATTCCGGCAGCATTACATCAAATCCGTGGCCACATTTAGGACAGATGATCTGTTGGATGCCACAAGAACGGGTCGCGGTTTTGCGGACGGGAAATGAGTCGCCGTAGGGACACTCGATGAAGGTGATGTCTCCTGCTGCCATGGCGTTCTCCTCACAAGGGTCAGACTCAGCACTTACCTGGGCTGCTGTTCTGCCTCTCTAGTCATCGGCAACAATAACGGCTCTGCCCAAGCGTGCCAAGTTACTCTGGTTATCCCTCCCGTAGCGAGGAAGGAACTCCCCGGACTTGTACTTGCGTGCGAGGAATCGCCGTGACCGCGCGTGATCGCCGTAATCGCCGAGATCGGCGGGGTCAGTTATCATCGATTACGTGCGATCACGGCCGGTTCCTGCACCATCTTTGGTGCAACGTCACCTCCTCGTGGGCCGTGACCCGACGCTCGCGCCAATGTAAGATGCTGGGCGTTTTCCCATCAAGGTCTGTGAACCCCGTACTGAGTTTCGTGGAAGGATTGCGACGACACGCCCGGAATCCTCTCGCCGTCACCGACTTGGCTCTAACGGATGTCGCCGGTCAGGTTGAATTACACTACGTCGCATGCGGGTAGAGTTGGACCATCTGTTCGTCTGCGCCGCTCCAGGCGCTCCCGAGGCTGAAAAACTTGTTAAGTTCGGCTTACATGAGGGATCTCCAAATCAGCATCCCGGTCAAGGTACGGCCAATCGCCGTTTTGCCTTTGTCAACGCCATGATCGAGTTGCTTTGGGTGAGCGATACAGCAGAGGCTCAAAGTCAAAGCACAAGTCGCACCTTGCTTTGGGAAAGATGGTCTGGTCGGGAAGATAACGCCTCTCCTTTCGGCATTTGCCTGCGGCCTGCTGATTCTCAAGACACAGACCCGCCGTTTCCCGCATGGGAATATCGGCCGGCGTATTTGTCTGATCCGCTCTTCGTGCATATCGGCGAAGTGGGAATTGAGGAGCCGATGTGGTTTTATCTGAGCTTCATGCGACGAGTTCATCGCGAACAATGGTTCGTCGAGCATCCCATTGGCATTCGTGAGATCACTGGCTTAACACTGACCACTCCTGTGCCGCTTCGCTCTAACGCGTCACAGAAAATAGTTGAAAGCGGGATTCTTGTAACGCGAACGGGAGCGAAATCTCTGCTCGAAATTGAATTTGATGGCAACCGGCGAAAAGAGCACATGGATTTCAGGCCGCACCTGCCGTTTGTCTTTCACCTGTGATGTGTCAAAACCAACAATTGCAGATCACATGCTGCCGGCCTAAAATGAACGGCCGTCCAGTCCACGGAGGCTTCGTTGGCTAGCGTTCGAACGCGAAGCGCAGAAAGTGCTTGAAGAAGACAACGTCCGGTCGAGGACGCAGGAGGAGACCTATGAGGCAGCAACGCAATTCACTTCCGATGCTCGTCATACTGGCAGCCGTCACGGCGTTCGCCGTACCGCTCAGCGCCCAGCAGGCGCCGCTTCAGTTGGCTGGTGGGCCGTGCGTCACGCCGCCGTTCCTACATTGTCCCGATAAGGATTGCACGGCGGACCGGGTGATCAACCCCGGACCTGTGGTCGAGATGAAGAGCCGCCGCACCTATTTTCTCGATTATCCGTGCGATCTGAAGCCGGGCGAGAAAGTGACATTCATCTTGAGCCTCCATGGCTTTGGCTCTTACGGCAACTGGCAGCGCCACTATTTTCCGATCCTGGACTACAAGGACCAGTATCGCCTGGTGATTGCCACGCCCAACTCGCCAACCCGATTCTGGTCGGACGCGGACGATGAGTACCTGCAGAACATCGTGACCTCAGTGGTCTCGCAGGTCGGAAAAGAAAACATTAAGGCCTTCTGGCTGGTGGGACACTCGCAAGGCGGCCTGACCTCCAATCGTCTGGTGCGTACTACTTTCTTCAAAGACAGGGTTGATGGCTGGCTCAGCTTGTCCGGCGGACGACTGGGTGGACAGCCCGGTCGCGCGGCGAACTGGGGACCGCCTCGCACCACAGTTCCCGGCGCTAATCCCCCAGGCGGGGCGCCTGCCCCAGCGACAATCGCGGCGGCCATGGCTCTGTTACGCGAGCCTCCGGCCGCTGACTTCTCATTCATCTACGAGACTGGCGCCCGCGAAATGGACGACAAAGGCCTGCTCCCGACCTCCGATTGGGCGACTAAATACAGCTGCGGACCGCGCAGTAAGCCCGAGGAGATTACCGACACCCAAGCCGGCTACGTATATGACAGCACGCGGCAGAATCCCCCAAATCCTTCGTGGGGACTGTTGCCGGCGCCGGGCAAGGCTGAAGTCTACGTCTATCCCAACTGTAAAGATGGAAGAATGGTGGCCGACATCGCGCGTATCGATAAAGGGCACACAGAGGGGCTTGAGCCCAAAGTGACCGAAGAGCTGGTCAAACTCATGGTCTCTGCTAAAGGCGGCAAGCTCCAGCAAGCCCCGTAGCCGAGATTTACGCAGATAAACGCAGATCAATCGGCCGCGAATGCACGCGAAAAGGCGCGAATCGGACTTTTTGAAGATTCGCGACATTCGCGTTGATTCGCGGCTGAATCCGGATCTGCGTTCATCTGCGTAGATCTGCGGCTGCGCTTGACCTCACTGGCCGGGTGACGAGCCTGCAATCACGGGTTTTTCCCGAACCAGAATCGGCAATCGTGGAAAGGCGAAAGTTCCCCCGGCGTCGTCGATCACGTTGACCTGGCAGGTGTAAAGCCCGGGCTTGAGCTGGCCCAGTGGGACATCGAACTGGAAGACTGTTGCCTTGCGCTCAGGCGCATTGAGCTGGCGCGCTTCGATCAATGGAGTCTCGTAGGTTTTTACTTTGCCGTTGAAGAACACGATGCTGGTCAGCAGATGGATTGGGTTCTTCAGTTCGTGAGCCTTCTCTTTTGCATCCGACGGCGCCGCGGCGGGCGACTTGTCGCGCGAAGGCTCGTAGACCTCGTAGAAGAAGTAGAGATGCTGGTCGTTGCCCGTCGTAAAGACGTGAGCGATATTAGGAACCAGCTCGTTGCCGTCGCGCACCAGCGGGTTCTGCGTCCTTTTGGTGTTGGGTTGGCGCTGGCTGGCTAGAACGACAGAGCTCATCTTGAGCGGAGCTTTCTTGAGGTCGGGGATGGTGTAATCGGTTTCAAACGATCCCAAACGCCCGCTCTGGTTTTCGCGCACCACGAACTTGAAGTGATACTTGCCCGGCGTGAGCAGGAAGCCGGTGGAGTACTGCACGTTTTTTCGCCGGACTTCCTGTGACGCATCGAGCGTGAGCTTGACGGTTTCGCGGACGCTGCCGACCGGACGCTTCAGCTCGTCGAGCACGACGCCGATGATGTCGATCGAGGCTTTGTCTTTGTCGCCGCCGCGCGTGAAGGGAATCTGCGAACCCGGCACCACCAGCGCGACCGGAACGTAGAAACGGTCGGCGTCGTTCAGGCGGAAGTAGGATGCGGCCATATAAAGCGCTACGTCGGTATTGGGCAGCTCCGAGGCCAGCTCGTCTTCCATCTGTTGCTCTTTATCTTCGGCGTTGAAGTGCTCGAAGTCCTTGGGCGCGTAATATCCCTTGCGGAATTCCAGGTTTAAACCAGCGCGATTTATCTTGACTTGAATATGGCGATATTTCCCGTCGCGAAGCGGGTTGTTGCTGGTGTAGCCGAGCACGTAGTAGACGGAGGTATCGCGCTGCACGCGGTCAAAGACCTGGCCGAGATCGTTGGTGTCGAGGAAGGCCTTGCCGCCGGTGTCGGCAGAAAGAGTGGTGAGCGTCTCCTGGCTGGCGAAGTTGGCGTCCATCGCGCTCTGCACCGCGTTGCCGGAATACATGGCTGTGCCGCGCAGGCTGGCCGTTGCCGCGGATCCGCCCGGAGGCTCAGCCTCCAGACCGCGCGAATCGAGTGTGTAGATGGCGACGTTGGCTTTGATGGCGGTGTTTACTGCGGCGCGAAGAGCTGCCTGGTTCTCGATGCCGGTCTGCGTCATGCCGCTTGAAAAGTAGATGACTGATTTCTTCTGATTGAAGTGCGAGAGCACCTGGGCGATCGATTGCAGCGCTTGCAGCTTGCGATCGGTGTTGAACTGGTTGTACTCGGTTTCGTCGGGCGTGTAAGCGTTACCGCTCTCCTCGATTCCATCGGCATCGCCGGTTGGCCCGTTGTCCATGCCTTGGCCTTCGGCGTGGGTGAACCGGTTCAGTACCCGCAGCAGCCGGGCTTGGTCGTTGGTGAAATCCTGGTCGAGACGCAGGGAAGAGGCAAGCGAGACGATTGCGATCATGTCCGCTGAGGTCATCTTGGCCTGCACGTATTTTTTGGCGGCGTCGACCGCGCGTTGCGTTTGATCAGGATCCATGGAGCCTAGATCGAAAAACAGCACGATCACGCGCTTGTTGCTCAGGGCTTCTTCCGCGTCTTTGCGAGTGAGCAGCGGTTTGGACGGAGCCACGGGCTTGCCTTCGACCGCCTGTTGCGACGGGCCGGCAGCGGAGAGAGGCGTGGAGTCCAGATTTTCGAAATCAAAGCTGGAGATTTTCTGCGGCTTGCCGTCTTCGAGAACCGTAAAGTCCTCGCGCTTGAGATCGGTGACCGGCTTGCCCGATTTGTCGCGGGCAACCACGTTCACCAGAACCAGCTGGCTTTCGACTTTGAAGGTGTATTGACCCTTGCCCGTGGGAGCCGGTGTTGGATGTGGCTGCTGGGCCGCCAACGTGCTGGATAGAATTGTTACCAGCGGAATTACGAGAATTCGCTCAATTTGAAATTTTAAATTTGAAATTTCACATTTCATGATTCCCTCAGAACCTGTACCTCGTGGTGATTTGCGCTTTGCGCATTCCGCCGGCGGCGATCACCTGACCGAACGTAGGCGAACCGAGGGTAGTGTCGATCGCAGTGAAATTAGCGTGGTTGAACACATTCGTGGCCGAGAGACGCAGCTCCAGGCTCTGCATTTCCTTAACCTGAATGGTCTTGGACAAAGCCATGTCAAAATTGATCGTCCCTGGGCCGATGATGATGTTTCGGCCGGCATCGCCGAACGGACCGGACGGCGTGGTGAAGGCTGCGGTGTTGAACCACTGGCTGATGCTCGGATTGCTGACAGTGATGGACTGGCCGGGAACGATGTCCGGCCGCGCGGCGCCGGTGACGCCACGCTGCAAGTCAGAGGCAGTGCCGAAAATGCGCGGTGAAAACGGCATGCCGGAAGCCATCGTGAGGTTGCCGCTGACTGAAAATCCACCGAACACGTTCTGCGCCCAGCCGTCTTTGGTCAGCCATTTTTTCTCTTTGCCGAAAGGAAGTTCATACAGGTAATCGGCGGTGAAGCGGTGCCGCTGGTCAAAGCTGGAAAGGCCGCGCTCGGCGGCGATATCAAGATCGTTCTGCGCCACCACCGTCGCTCCTCCACCGATGGAGGACGCATCGTCGATCGACTTCGAAAAAATGTAAGTGCCGCCGACCGAGAGCCCATGACGCAACCGCTTGCGCACGCGCAGGCTCGCCGAGTGCAGGATCGACGATCCTTGCGACGATTCGAACAAGAATGGTGAAACGCACGACACGTTCACCGGGGTCAGTGGCGTGCACGGCGTGAAAATAGGAGCGCCGGTTTGCGTCTGATCGGGCGCGCGGACGATATCGAGATGCGTTCCCTTCGATCCCGTGTAGCCGATGTTGATCACCAGGCTCGATTTGATCTCCTGCTGAATATTCAAGTTCCACGACTGCACGTAAGCTAACTGGTAGTTGGGATCGACTGCATAAGTGTTGGTGATGTGATTCGGACTGGATTGGCTCGCTGGGAATCCGTTTGCGAGCGTGAGAGAAGTGGGAGTCGGCGCAGGGTTGATCTGAGCTTCGGCAAACGGCGGCTGGAAGCCGAGCTGGGTCATGATCGATCCGTATTGGCCCAGGTTGTAGTTAATGCCGTAGCCGGTGCGGACTACGGTCTTGGAAGTCGGTTTCCAGGCGATGCCAACACGGGGAGCAAAATTATGGTGGTTGGGATTGATCAGGCCATCAGGATACTTCTTGCCCGTGATCGGGCCGACCTGGCCGGGCAGAACCGGAGCCACGGCACTGAAGTCTGGAGCCACGTCAAGGTTGACCTGCTGGTTGTTGGTCTCGACGAACGGCGTCACGTACTCGTAGCGCAAGCCCACATTGAACGTAAGGTTCTTCCCGGCACGCCAGTTGTCCTGCACAAACAGATCCCAGGAGTTGGCGCGGAAATGATAATCCTGGGCGCCGAACTGGACCGAGGTCTGCTGGGCAAAGCCGAGCAGAAAATCCGCGAAACCGAAGCCCGTGCCGGGAGTGAGCTGTCGCTGCCCGTTGAGCAGCCCGGTGGCGGCGCCGGTGAAGACAAAGGTCCCACGCGCGTTGGCGGCGTTGGTGACGTCGACGAACAGGCGGCGGAAATCCCCGCCCCAGGTCACACCGTGCTTGCCCCGGGTCAAGGTCATCGAGTCGGAGAGGGTGTAGGTCTGGCTGGTGCGGAAGGCCGGAGTCAAGTCTTGCAGGCTGCTGAAGTCGGGCGCCAGGTTCACGACCGGCAGGCCGTAGTCGGCCGGAAGCTGCGAGACTCCGGTGATCCCCAACTGGCCGGCAATATTATTGACGTTGGTGAAATTGTTGGTGGTGTTGTTCGAACTGCGGTTGTAAACAAAATGCAGCGAGTTCAGAAACAATCCCTTCACCACCGAGTAGCCGAAGTTTGCGTTGTAGTTGTGAATGTTTTGTTTGCCGCCCAGGCCAGGAAACGGATTGAGGGCTGTGTTACGAAGATCGTTGAACACGAACCCGCCATTGATACTTTGTGCCCAGTGGGAACTTTGCTTCTTCTGTCCCTGCTGCTGTTGTGGCGCGCGACGGCCGGGACCGCCGAAAAAGCCGAACGGTCCGGCAGGCTCTGATCCAAAGCTGTGGTTGAGGCGGAGGAACATGGTGTCCGTGCTGCTGGGCGTTGCCGAAACCAAATGAAAATTCTTGATCGTTCCGGGCAGGTTGGGTTGCGGGATGAAAGAAAGCAGCTGCGAGGCGATCGGGTTGATGCTGGTGAGCATGTTGTTGGTAATCGGCGCGTGAGTCTGGGGATCGAATAGCTGCACCGGGTTCGGCCCGTTCAGCAGCGCGGAGAAATCGCCGTTTCGCTCGGCTGGAGTTGGCACGGTAGAGAAGCTGTCATACGCGCTGGAGCCGCGGCTACCGGTGTAGTTCCCAAACAGAAATGTTTTCGTACCACCGTGATAGATGTGGGGAATATTGAGAGGGCCTCCCATGGTGAAGCCGAAGCGATTCTGGTTGTAGCCGGCCTTCTCTTCGGGCTGGCCGTTCAGCGAAAACGGCTTGGCGTCGAGAATCGATCCGCCGTAACTATAGAAGAGCGAGCCGTGCGGCTGGTTGACATTGAAATTACGGCCGCCACGCTTTCCGCCGCCGGGGCCAGCACCCGTCATGATGATCATCGGGCCGCCGCCCAAGCCGCCCCCGAAGCCGCCAGGGCCCATGCCTCCGCCGCCAAAAATCTGAATGTTGGCGGTTGCGCCACCGAAGGTGAAATTGCCGGTGCCGCCGCCTTGTTTTTGCAACTCTTCGCGCAGGTCGGCCATGCGGTCCTGCATTTCTCCTGGATCGAACAGATTCTGCTCGGCGCGACCCATAGCGCCCGAGACCGTGAGAGATTCGCTGCCGCCATCGGCTGCCAAGCCCGCGTTGGGTAGCCCCGCGCCCGCGAGTGATGCCGCATCTGTGCCGCCGGCGTTATTCATGGCATCCGTGTTAGGGGCGGCTCCGGCGAGTGGGAGTTGCTGCATGCCAGGCCGGCCGGCGGCAGAAGCCAAACGTTGCGCCAGTTGCTGCTGCTGCTCCTGCTGTGCTTCTTTCTGCGCGCGCGAGAGCAGGATCATGCTGAGATCAGCTTTGCCCGTGCGATTCTGCTCATTGATCAGGATTTCTTGCGTGATCGGGGCAAACGCTGAAAATTCCGCGCGGACCACGTAGCGCCCCCTCGCGCCGACCGCGATCTTGAACGTGCCGTCAGGATCGGTGGAAGTGATGTACTTCTTTCCAGTGAGAGTGTTGGCGGCACTGACCGTAACGCCAGGGAGCGGTATGTTTCCCGACTTCACAGATCCCGTGATCTCGCCGAACGGAGAGGACGCCGTCGGGGCAGGGGACGACACCGGAAATGCGGAGGTATCTTGTTGCGTGGGTTGCTGAGATATGGGCGAGGATTGCGGCGCGGAAAGCGCGGCTTGTGCGGCGAGGGTTTTGTCGAAGGCGAGGAGAACGAGCAACGCAATCGTCGCGAGGCTCAGGAACAAAGGTCGCATTCGACAACAATCGCAGGACATGTGTCGCCCTCCAGGGCTATTCCGGTTTGAAGTGCTTTCCCGATCACCCGATCTTGCCGTGTCGCCCCTCCGGGGCTCTTCCTCAATGTGGTTGCTTACCCACCGCTTTAACGCGGTGGGCTAGGCTCTGGTCGCGCCTTCGGCGCTCAGATCTCCGGTAAGCTCGGCAGAAATTCCCACCTGCGTTTTGTTTCGTTGCCTGCCTTGCTCCGCGCCTCCGCGTCTCCGCGGTGAAATAGTGCAGTTTGTGTCCGTTCCGATCACCCGATCACGGCGATCACCAGATCACCCGATCCTCGTTGCGTGCCTAATTCTTCGGGGGTGCTTGTGCCGGCTTGTCGCCGGGCGCTGCTTCCTGCGGCTTGCCGTCGGGGCCAAGCAACATCATGCGCATCGGCGGGCGTCCCACCATCAATTCTTTAGGCACGAACACGCCATCCTTCAACTCGCCAGGACCGTGGATAAAATCGCCCACTTTGATATCGGGAAGGGTGATGCTCTCGCTGCCTTTCTTGAACGAAGTATTTTCGTCGACCTCGATCTCTTGCGATTGGTTATCGGGACGGGCGATCGTAATCTTGGTTTCGTTAATGGCCTGAACTTCACCGGCGATGAACTTCTTTCCCAGGTCTTCCCGGTTGAACCGCATCGGGCCGCCGGGACCGCTCTGGACCATCTGCGGATTCACAACTGCCACTCGCGCCGCTTGCATCACGTTGTTCTTGAGTTCGCCGCGGGCAAAGATGATTTCATCGGTCTTGATGTCTTGGATCTTGATGGGCTGGCGATCTTTGAAGACGCGTGTGTTTTCGCTGACTTTCACCGTGATCGCGTCGCCGCCTGCCATAGGGGCGATCGTCAAAGCGTCTTTGCCGGCCGAGGTTACCTTGCCTACGACGTTGTCCCCCGGCGGTCCTTCGGGCTGCTGTCCCCAGGCCGCTAAAGTTAGAGTCAACAACATTGCCGACGTCAGCATGCTTCGCATAAAACAAGTTTCCTTACCTTGAGAATTCTTGGGTGCTTCTCCGCAGCCCGTCGCTGAAAACTACCTCAGATAGACGAGGCTCATCGGTGATCGTGAGGCGTAATCAGGGAAGTTTCGTCTTCTCGGCAAGTATAAAAGCGGTCCTGGCCGACTAGTTGTAAACAAGCTGTAAAGAAGACGCAAAGCCGCACCGGGCAACAGGAAATTTGAAATTGCAAATTTGAAATTTCAAATTCTTTAAGGCTTCTTCTCGTCTGGAGCCTTTGGATCGGCTGCGGCTGGCCCGGAGGCCTGAGCGACTGCAACCTTGGCGTTCGCCGTTCCCACCAGGCCGGTGCGGTCGTCGCGGGCGCCGAGGCGCAGCAGGTAGCTTCCTGCAGGCAAGTCCACCAGCTGCTGGCAGGGGAAACTGGTTTGCATGACGTGGGTGAAGGTTTCCGGCTTGAGGGAGGCTCTGATGGTAGTAGCCTCCGTCTTGATCAGTTTGCCTTTGGCTGTATAAGCCCGTACGACGCAATCGACAGTGGCATGATGCAAGCCATCACCCTGATCGTCAAAGGAGATGGCTCGCGGGTCGAGAAAGAAATCGACCATGACTTTGTTATGCGTATGATCGGAGGGTGCCAAGACTCGGGCTTGGAACTTAAGGCCGGTCGAGACCGGGGAGTCCAAGCTCAGCGCTTCGCCGAAACGTATCGCCTGCTGCTTGGGGTTCTGCTCCGTAAACGTTCTGGGATCGACGGCGTAGTAACCCAATCGATAACTCAACTTGACGCCTTCGCGGGTCACGCGCACCTTGATCTTGCGAAACTTGCCGTTCCAGTCTTTGTTCGACGGATAGTAAGCCAAGGTATAGTACGTGGATCCGTCTTCGATGCTGCGGCGAATCGCGTTATCGATGTCGTTGCGATTGTAGAAAGCCTTGCCTCCGGTCCGCTCCGCCATGTCTTGCATCGTGCCGTGGATGTTTTGCAGCTGCGCCGATTCGTTGCTGATGGCTGTGCTCATGCGGCCGGGGCGTGACATAGAACGGCCGAACTTATCGTTGCCGCTGTTAGAAGCGTCGAACAGGGAGGAGGGCACCAGACCGCGAGCATCGACGGGATAGATGGCAACCTGAGCATCGATCAGCGATTGCGAAGCCTCAGCGATTTGCGGTCCATAATTTCGCGTGCCCGCAAATACGTCGCCCGTGAGCTCCGTGTTGGGGTCGATGCCGATCGGAAACGCTTCTGAGACCCAAACTAAGTTCTTGCGGCCAGAATAGCCGGAGAGGGCGCGGGCCAGAGACGACATCGCGTCCAGCGTAGTTCGAACACGCAGATCCGTTTGGAACGACGTGCGCTCCTGTTCAAACTGCATCATGGACTGCAGCATCGAGTAGGGAATAAGGCCCGAATCGGCGAGGCCGGGAGGCAGTAACTCTTGATCGGGGCCACCACCAGGGTTATCCAGCAGTGGCGAAGTCTTGCCGCTAAGTTTCTTCACTACGTCCTTTAGCACCGCCGGATCGCTGGTGAAATCCTGCAGCAAGGTGAGCTTGGTGCTGAGCAAATAAATCGCCAGCGGCTCGCCTTCGGGCATCTTTGCGAGATAGCGGATCATTTGGTCGCGCACGTAAGCCTGATGCGGCAAGGTCGTGTTCAACGCGTCCAGCAGCACGATGTTAAAGGTCTGGTTATCGGCGTTATAGCGAGGAATATTCGTGAAGAAGTTCTCCGGAAGCTTGACCGCTGCCGGGACCACGCTGGCAGTCGCAGACGGAATCGGCTGCTGGAAGGTAAAAACCTTGATTTCTTGTTCCTTGCCATCTTCCAGGAGGGTGAAGTCTTCGCGCTCGAGGTCGGTTACGGGCTTGTCGTGCGAGGTGGCCACAACATCCACCACCACCAGCCGCGTCGTGGCCTTGAGCACTGTGGCCGGCTCGGAATTCGCGGGCTGCTGTCCCGTTTGCTGGGAGGGCGCAGGAGCGTTGGTCTGTGACTGCAAATGGATGGCAGCCATGGATGCGAGTAAAAAAAGAAAAAGAGCGGATAGCTTAGCCGTTCTTACCATGACGGAGCTCCTGGTCCGCGATAGTAGCAGGTTTCGAAGCCTTTCTGATAGCGATCTCACACCGAGGTCGTGGGCAGTTTTAGTTGCACGGAACCTGTCATCTTGGGAGGTTTGAAATTTCAAATTTAAAATTTCAAATTTTAAGTCTCACAAGAAGACCGGGCATGGGGATCGGGCAAATCAAACCGACCCATTGAAAAGTAGCGGTCTGCGTTTCTCTTGCAGACAACCATGCCGCGGGAGAGTTACAATTCTTGCGCTTCACAATCGCTGTTTTTCCTGATCGATTGCGATTTTCGATGAATCATGGAGGCGCCTGTGGACGATCCTCTCGAGAAACCCGACAAGAAAGCCAAACCACGCGAGTCCAAAAAGCCATCATCTGAAACCGGCGGCGGACTATCCCGCCGCGACTTCTTGAAAATCTCCGGCGTCGGCGCGGCGGCGCCGCTGGTAGCGCATGCCAGCGTGTTGGTCGCGGAAGCGCAGGAAGTTCCCGTCGCCGTCGCCATCCAAGGACCGGGCAAAGTGCCGGTTACGTTGAACGTGAACGGCAAGATGCTCAAGGCCCAGTTGGAGCCGCGGGTCACGCTACTCGATGCTCTGCGCGACCAGTTTGAACTCACCGGTGCTAAGCGAGTGTGCGATCGCGGCACCTGCGGCGCCTGCACGGTGCTGCTGGACGGCAAAGCTGTCTATTCATGCTCGGTGCTCGCCATTGATTCTCAGAACCGGCAGATCACGACGGTCGAAGGTCTGGGCGAGCCGGGCAAACTTCATCCGGTACAGCAAGCGTTCGTCGACAATGACGCGCAGCAATGTGGCTTCTGCACGCCAGGGTTCGTGGTTGCGACCAAGGCTTTCCTTGATCAACATCCCAATCCGACGCCCGATCAGATCAAGCACGAGTTGGGTGGAAACTTTTGCCGCTGTGGGACCTACGCGGGAATCCGCGCCGCCGTGATGCAGGCGGCAGGGAAGAAAGGGGCATGAGCATGGCTGACGAAACCAACAAATACACATGGCCTGCCGCCGAGCAGCGCACGCTGATTGGCAAACGCGTCTCGCGCGTAGATGGTCCGGACAAAGTTGCCGGCCGCGCCAAGTACACCTATGACATGCATCGCCCGGGAATGCTCTACGCCAAAGTTGTGCGCTGCCCTTACCCGCATGCCAAGGTCGTGAGCGTAGATAGCTCAGCCGCGGAGAAGATGCCGGGCGTCGCCGCTGTCCACGTGGTGCAAGGTCCGGGATCGGAAGTCCATTGGGCCGGCGACGACATCGTCGTGGTTGCCGCGGTGGACGAAGGCGCAGCCGCCGATGCGGCGAGTGCCATCAAAGTCGAATACGAACAGCTGCCGTTTTTCCTGGATGACTTCACCCATCCGGAAAACGTCAGCGTCGATACCGGGCCGTTGGGACTTGACGATGTGGTCGGGATGTTCCGGAATCAGGTTCCGGAGCCGCAGATCATCGATCGCGTCCAGAAACGCGGCATCAGTTTCAAGGTCAGCGACGACATGGTCAAACAGATGCGGCAGAACCGCGTTGGGGAAGCCGTGATCTCTGCGCTCCAAGCCGCGCCGATGCAGCCACCCACCGACAGGTCCAAGATGCACTACAGGAAGGACGACGAGCGGATTCAGGGCGATCCGGATTCGGCTTTCAAAGAAGCCGAAGTGATCTCCGAAGGTGTTTACGGCTGTCCGGTGATTACACACTCCTGCCTGGAAAGCCACGGCTCGATCGCTGAATGGGAAAACGACGATCATCTGTTCGTGCATATCTCCACGCAAAACGTTTCCGGTGTCGCCGGCGACTATGCCGGCGCTCTCAAGATTCCTGCGGCCAACGTGCATGTGCATCAGGACCACATCGGCGGCGGCTTTGGAAGCAAGTTTGGCGCCGATCGGTGGGGTATTTACACGGCGCAGGTTTCAAAGAAAACCGGTGGGAAACCGGTGCGTTACATGCTCGAGCGTGACGCTGAACTTACCGTAGCCGGCTGTCGTCCTTCGATCTGGGCGCGCGTAAAAGTTGGCGCCAAGAAAGACGGCACGCTTTTGGCTTGGCAGTCGGATTCCTGGAACACCGGAGGTCCCGGCGGAGGTGGGGCGCCGCCCATGCCGTACGTCGTGAATATCCCTAACCAGCGCAAGCAGCACGTTGCCGTGTCAACCAACATAGGTCCGGCTCGCGCCTGGCGCGCACCCAACCATCCCCAGGGCTGCCTGGTCACGATGGGTGCGCTGGAGGATATGGCCGCCAAGCTCCACATGGATCCGGTCGATCTGTTATTGAAGAACATCGCCCTTACGGCTCCGCCGACGGACACCTTCAACCGCGCCGGCACCTACCACGACGAGCTGATGATCGCCTCCGACCTAATCGGCTGGAAGAAAAACTGGCATCCACGCGGGCAGGGCGGCTCCGGCCCCGTGAAGCGCGGCTTGGGTCTCGCCATCCACATGTGGGGTGGGCGAGGGCACCAAAGCACCTGCTCGCTGGCCATCAACCCCGATGGCTCAGTCGAAATCAAGATGGGCACGCAGGATCTGGGCACCGGAACACGCACCGCGATCCTGATGGTCGCCGCCGATACGCTGGGCATTCCTATGGATCAGATCCAGCTGAAGATCGGCGACAATCAGTATCCGCCCTCGGGCGGTTCCGGTGGCAGCACCACCATCGGCGGCGTGAGCTCCTCAACGCGCCGTGCTGCCGTGGATGCGCGCGAGCAGCTGCTGTCGAAGGCCGGCGCAGCGCTCAACGCGCAGCCGCGCGATCTGGAAATCGTGAGCTCGGCCATTCGGGTGAAGACGGATCCCGCGCGCAGCATGAGCTGGAAGGATGCTTGCGCAAGGCTGGGCACGCAACCCATCGTAGTCGTCGATCCCAATCTGGGACCAAAGGAGGACCTGATCTCGAGCGGTGTGGGCGGCGCGGTGATGGCCGATGTCTCCGTCGATACCGAAACCGGCATCGTCAAGATGAACAAAACGGTCTGCGTGCAGGATTGCGGACTGATCATCAACATGAAGACCGCGGAGAGCCAGGTGTACGGGGCCATGATCATGAGCATCGCCACCACGCTCTACGAAGAGAAGATCATGGATCCCACCACCGGCCGCATGCTCAATCCCAACATGGATTTCTACCGGCTTGCCGGTATCGGCGACGTAGGTGAGCTGGTGGCGCATTTCATGACCGGCAAAGGATACGACGAGCGCGGGCCGATCGGCCTGGGCGAGCCGGCCACCGTCGGACCGATGGCGGCTATCGCCAACGCCGTCGCCAACGCGATCGGCGTGCGCGTGCCGTTCCTGCCGCTCACGCCGGACCGCGTGCTGGCGGCTCTAGCCAGCCGCCCAGCCAACAGCGGTTCATCCGACCGGAAGGGAGTCACCTATGCGTCCGTTTGATTACGCATCTCCGACCAAGAAAGAACAGGTTTCCGATCTGCTGGGCTCCACCTGGGGCGAAACCGAAATCCTGGCCGGCGGAACCGACCTGCTTTCTCTGATGAAAGACGAAGTCACCACTCCGCGCCGCCTGGTAAATATCAAAGGGATTCAGGAGCTGCAGGGAGTGCGCCTGGGGAAAGATCAGCTTGCGATCGGCGCGCTGACCACGCTGGTTGAAGTTGCCGCCGACCCGCATGTGCAACGCGAGTATCCGGCCCTGGCAGCTGCGGCCGGTGAGGCTGCTAGCCCACAGATCCGCAACTTGGCAACGCTCGGCGGAAATTTGTGCCAGCGTCCGCGTTGCTGGTACTTCCGCACCGGCCACGGGCTGCTGGCGCAAGGGAAGGACGGAAAGTCGCTCGTGCTCCAGGGCGATAATCGCTATCACGCAATTCTCGGCAACGATGGGCCCGCATATTTCGTCAGTCCTTCCACCATCGCTCCGGTGCTGATCGCCTACAGCGCGAAGATTCGCATCCTGGGTCCGCACGGGACACGAGAGATTCTTCTCGACAAATTTTTTGTTGTCCCGCGCAACGATCAGGAACGTGAGCACGATCTGTTGCCCAACGAAGTCGTGGCGGAGATCGTGCTGCCCGGCAAGCGGCCTCCTGGCCTTCGCGCCGGCCACTACGAGGTTCGCCAGAAAGAAGCCTTCGACTGGCCGTACGCAACTGCTGCCGCGGCCCTGGTTATGAACGGCAGCACCGTGAAAAGCGCGCGTATCGTGCTCGGACATGTGGCGCCTATTCCCTGGCTTTCCGCCGAAGCAGCGCAGACGCTTACGGGCAAGGCCGTTACTCAAGCCAGCGCCGAAGAAGCCGCCACCGCGGCACTCGGGCCGGCGCGAAGCCTGGGACATAACTCACACAAGATTCATCTGGCGCGAGTCGCCGTGAAGCGCGCGATTCTCGCGGCCGCAGGAGGTGCCGCATGAGCGAGGTTTCCGATCGTTTCAATACTGAACGTCCCGGCTTGTGCTCGGCGCTGCACTGGAAGCGTCAATACGTCTGGTCCGAGCCTGATCCCACCGTGCAGCCTTCCAACGACGGCCTGTTCTGGTGCGCGCAGACGCAAACCTGCATCGGTCCCGACGGCAAGCTGGCCGAGCCCGGCAACTGCTGTTCGGCAGATCGCGGCTGCCATTGCGGGGCGAGCAAGTAAGCTTTCGGACAGGGTCTCTTACCACGAAGGCGCGGAGAGGATGTGCGATGCTTCCTGCAAGAGGTTGCGGAAAAATTTCTGGGGGCGCGAGGAGTCGCTTTCATTTTTGTATCAGGACAGGCTTTCGATACCCTTTGCCTGTGTCATCCTGAGCGGAGCGCCATTACGACTTAACGCCTCACGAAAGTGATGGGCGCGAAGTCGAAGGATCCCGAGGTATTGTCCATGACCATGCTGCCGTAGGGAGTTCTCCCCGTACCCTGTCCCCATAAAGGCTTGGTGCTTGTACTTGCCTGTGCCGTGTGAGGAATGGGAAGCGCCTAGCGGCAAAAAGTCGGGTGACGAACAAGTCGTCTAACAACAGTTTTCAAAGCCCGTAGCGTGTGCGAACGACGTCCCTGTGAGAACTCCCTGAGGCTGCATAGTTAGGGACACTTGCTCGGGATCCTTCGACTCCGCGCTAATGATTCTGGCGGGAGATGAATTGCGCAGGCGCTCCGCTCAGGATGACACAGGGTTAGGTGATTGGTGTGATGGATACGAATATCAAGAGCGATGCCCTTGCTAAACTCGCGCCCTGACACTCCTCGCGCACTCCAGACTTTTTCCGCAACCTCTGAAGCCGTGCCCGATACCTACAGAGGCTAAAGCCAGAGCCGCGACGCCCCCTGCAATTGCGCTGCACCCATCGCAGGCTATTTCTCTGCTTCGAGTTCCGCACTCAAGTTTACGTTACCGCTTGAAGCAGTCAAGGTTCGCTCCCAGCTCTTGTAGCCCTTCTTCGTAACCTTGATCGTATGGTCCCCAGCCGCGAGAGTCAGCGACGACGGCGTGTTCCCGATGAACTTGCCATCCACTTCCACATCCGCCCCGGCCGGCGTCGAGTTGACTAAAATGGTGGCTTGCGCGGCCGTGGCTGCGGAAGTTGGAGAAGCCGCTACCTGCGGATCTGAGCCTGCTTCGAACTTCGCCTTGTCCAGTGGGATGTTGCCGGCCACGTATGCCGAGATTTCAGTTCCCTTAGGAATGTTGATGTCCTTGCCATGCATAAAGAGGAAGAGCGGCGCAGCAGGGAAAAAGACAATTCCTGTCGCGACCATCGCGCCCGTCATCGCGCCGACGTGCCCTCCGCCTTTGTTCTCTTTAATCGCTCTCAGAGGTACCTTCTCGCCGTCTTTCAGACGCACCGTGTCAACGTTGACATCAGTTTCCCGCCGCGCCCCATACGGCGCTTGGGTTGCGCTTCAGTAATCGTGGCCCAGGCGACACTGCCCCTCGGCACCACGAGGACACCACTAACGCTGACATCCTCTAGAACTTCGAAATCGACCGTGTCTCCCTTCTTGTCGGTTCCCGACGACAAGTTCCGGGTTAATCGCAACTTGACGGGAGTCCCATCTTCAAGTCCGAACCCTGTAAGTGCTGGAGTCGCAGCCGGAACCGGAACTGGTTGTGAAGTCTGCTGGCCTGTTGGCTGTTTGGCGCCTTCAGGTTTGTTTTGCAGAGGGACCGAGTGTCCTTGCACGATTCCGCTGTAAAGGCATAGAGACAAAGTAAGCGCATTCAATCTCATAGGCATAGTTGACTTCTTTCGAGGGGGGAGAAATTTTGGCAAAACTGTATCAGAGAACAGGGGCTACGGCAAAAGAATTTTCACGGCCGCGAATGCAAGGCTGCGACCTTGTGCCTTCCGCCAAAACAGCAAAGATTGATAATGCACCTGGTGAGTTTGTGGCCTACAATAACTCTTATTAGGAGATTGTTATGCGGAAGACTTATCTTCTCCTTAGTGCACTTGCCCTTTTGTGGACGTTGTCTGCTGTTGCCCAGCAGACCCCGCAAATCCGCGGGCAGTACCTCGAAACTCGCAGCGCCGACGTTTACGTTGGGCAATGCTTCGCCAACGGCGAGGTCAATTCCACGGGCGCAGAAGCGATCGTGGCTTGGCACATTCAGGAAGGCGCCTGGGACGGCGTCTCGCTCGCCGGCCTGAACGTGGTCGGAGCGATCAAGGCCCAAGCTACGTTGGGCGATCCCTATGGCAAGCCCTACCCGGCGAAGTCGGTGCTGATCGTGGATCAGCAAGCCTCCGCGCAACAGCGGCAGGCGTTGATCAACTTTGCCCAAGAGATGGGCGGCCAGCTTCTGAATCACGTGGTGCGCGTGGTGGATGCGCCGATCGACATGGAAGTATTGCAAGCGGAACAGCACAGCGCGCGTGCCCGCCTTCAAGCCGGCGACCTGGTGACGGTCGAGACTCGCGCCATCGGCGAGAAAGATCATCTCTGCGGCAATGAGAGCACATTCTATCCGCCGCTGACCGAGACCACGCACGCGATGCCCGCCGTCGCCACGACCGACGAGTATCGTGGCCAGGATCTCAATATATCTTGGACTCTCCACGATAAGCGCAGTGCGTTCGTGGGGACGTTCGCTCGCTGAGGGTTGGCCGGCCGCGAATTTCGCGAATTGCCACGAATCACAACTTTGAATGAGAATCAATTCTGAGAGACTAGATTCGATTCGCGTCTTTTGCGTTCATTGGCGGCTCACTCGTTCCTGTCCTCCTGATCTTTCCAGTAACTCCTTCAGATGATTCTGCCAAATCGCCGGCCAAGAATGCGTGCCGTGGCCGCGCGTTTGGTTGGTGATGGGCAGCAGTACGTACTTGCCGTTTTTCACTCGTGTGATGTCCTGGTCGATGATCCCCAGCTCTGGGGGATTGATGGTGTCGTCGGCGGAGTTGACGGCTGTCAGCGGAGCCGTGATCTTCTCGAGCTGCGGCTCGGGGTTGTAGTTTCGCGAGGCGTCGAAGTAGTAAAGCATGTCGTTGGCGTCTGTAGTCTTCATGCCCTGGACGATTCGTTCTTCCAGATAAGCGTCTGCCTTCTCTCGCGTCGGCTCTTCCTTCTGCATGCGCAGCGGCGCGCTGCCCATGAACACAAGAACACCGAGAGCCGCGGTGAGCCCGTGCGGCTGCTGCGTGTACTCGCCGTTGTTCCAGTCGGGCGAGGTGCGGATGTCATCCATAATCATGCGCCGCATCATGCGGTTGCGGCCGGCGATCTCGATGGGCAGGCTGGCCAGGGGCATAGCCGCGTCCATAAAGTCAGGGTGCTGCTCGGCCCACAGCCAGGTGTGCATGCCGCCCATGGATGTTCCCGTCACCAGCCGCAAGTGATTCACGCCCAGACCTTGCGTCAACAGGCGATATTGCAGCTCGATCATGTCGTCGTACTCATAATGAGGGAAGCGCATGTGCAGCCCGTCACTGGGCTTGCTGGAGCCGCCGTGGCCTACGTTGTCTGGCAGAATGATGAAGTACTTGCCGGCATCCAAGAGCTGGCCGGAGCCAAACAACTCGCCCCCGAAATTCGGCGTGAGAAACTGTTTGCCGGTGCCCCCAGTGCCGTGCAGGATCAGCACCGCATTGCGTATTGTGCCACTCGGATCCTTCTGCGGAGAGCCCAGTGTGTAGTAGTGAAGCCTGACCTCGGCTAGGCGCTCTCCTGACTTGAACTGAAAATCCTTTACTACGAATGTGCCGTCTTTGGGCGCCGGATAGTCCGCCGCTCGCGCGGCTAAGGCAGTGCAAACGGCTAACAGCAGGACAGTGCAGCGAGATTTCATGGACGTCTCCTGTGTGCGATGAAGAAGATTAATGATTGGAGGGGACGATGTAAAGGCGGTTCAAAATTATTTGAAAATTTGAAATTATTGCCAATTACCCGATTTACAAATCTTTCGCCCTTGTATCCCTCACCCGGGACCGTACCTCTTACGCCTGTCATCTCGACCGGAGCGCCAGGGAGATCTTGTCTCATCAAGAAATCTCTGGCGCGGAGTGGAGAGATCCCGAGGAAGATTCCTCTGCGATGCGGCTTCAGGGAGTTCTCACGAAAAGCTAGCCCTCAGCATTAACGAAGACGCAACGGGGAGGGGACAATACGTGGGAAGAACTCCCTGTGGCAGCCTTGTCGGGGACGCTTCCTCGGGATCTCTCCACTCCGCGCGATACATTTCTTGAGGGAACCAAATCCCGGCGGCGCTCCGGTCGAGATGACAGCCCTCAAAGGATTTCGAAAGGGATTGGATACCCGGCGAGATTGGTAATTGAGTAATCGGGAAA
>Ga0209648_10000091_pt1 | contig 56564 bp, 56 predicted proteins | sample GraSoi2013_115cm_FD_185830 | JGI IMG/M metagenome (GOLD analysis project Ga0209648, IMG submission 185830) | Grasslands soil microbial communities from the Angelo Coastal Reserve, California, USA - Sample 9_17_2013_115cm (SPAdes) (version 2) | ecosystem: Environmental > Terrestrial > Soil >... | reverse complement strand
CATCTGCGCCGTCCACGTCCCGATACCTCGGACCCCCGAGAGCCTGGCGACGACCTCGTCGTCGCTTTGGCCCTGCAGCCCGGTCGGATCGAGCACCACCGTCCCGTCCAGGATCTTGGTCGCCAGATCCTGCATGGACGCTGTCTTGTTGGCGGACAGGCCGGCGGAACGCAGTGTCTCCGAAGGCAGCGACAATAGCCGCTCCGGGGTGACCTCACCGCCGAGCGCGGCGATCAGGCGCCCGTGGATGGCGCGCGCCGCTGCGCCGGCCAGCTGCTGGTAGAGGATCGCGCGGACCAGAGCCTCGAAGTGGGTCTCCGTCGACGGGGTGACCTGGGGAGGGCCGGCCTCGGCGACGAGCCGGCGCAAGACGGGGTCACGCTCGGACAAGATCTCGGCCGCCGCCTCATAACTGTCGGCCGGGCGGGTGGATACTGCCGGATCGGACATGCTAAGCCACCTTGTCTTTGCTCAAAACCCATCGTAGACATGGCCGAGAATTGTCCCCCATTGCACAGGCAGGCCGCGGGTGCCGAGGCGCCCGGCGCCGTTACGTGTCAATCGGCGTGAGCACGAACACAGGAATTGTCCTGGTCGTCTTCTCCTGATACGCCGCGTAGTCCGGCCACGTGGCCAGGGAGCGCTCCCACCAGGTCGCGCGTTCCGCACCGTGAACCTCTCGGGCCTGGTAGTCCTTCTTGACCGGGCCATCCTGCAATTCCACATGCGGGTTCGCGGTCAGGTTGTAGTACCAGACGGGGTTCTTGGGCGCGCCGCCCAGGGACGCGACGACGGCATACTCGCCATCGTTTTCAACGCGCATCAGGGGAGTCTTCCGTATCTTCCCGGTCTGCGCGCCCACCGACGTCAGGATGATCACTGGCCGGCCGTTCAGCTCAGTGCCCTCTGTCCCGCCGGAGCGCTCATAGAGTTCAACCTGGTCGCGCGCCCATGATGCCGCGCTTGGCTGGTAGTCACCGGTGACAGGCATGCCCAGCGGAACACGAGGACACCGCTCGTTGTTCCCCAGAACGACTATGACCCTCACCGATCAGCTCCCGGAGATCGCTGGACCCGACGATCTCTTCAACGCCTTCGAAGACTGGGCGAAAACGGCGGGCCTGTCCCTGTACCCGCACCAGGAGGAGGCCCTGATCGAGATCGTCTCGGGCGCGAACGTGATCCTCAGCACGCCGACCGGGTCCGGCAAGAGCCTGGTGGCCGCGGGTGCGCACTTCACCGCGCTGGCGCGGGGGGTGCGCACCTTCTACACGGCGCCCGTCAAGGCGCTCGTGTCGGAGAAGTTCTTCGCCCTGTGCGACATGTTCGGCGCGGACCGCGTGGGCATGATGACCGGCGACGCCAGCGTCAACGCCGACGCCCCCATCATCTGCTGCACCGCGGAGATCCTGGCCAACATCGCGTTGCGGGACGGGGACCAGGCCGACGTCGGCCAGGTGATCATGGATGAGTTCCACTTCTACGCCGACCCCGACCGCGGCTGGGCCTGGCAGGTGCCGCTGATCGAGCTGCCCCGGGCCCAGTTCCTGCTGATGTCGGCGACGCTGGGCGACGTCGGCCGGTTCGAGCAGGATCTGTCCCGGCGCACCGGCCGGCCCACCGCCGTGGTCCACTCCGCGGCACGACCGGTGCCGCTGCTGTTCTCTTACGTGACCACGCCCCTGCACGAGACGCTGGAGGAACTGCTCGCGACCCGGCAGGCGCCGGTCTACATCGTCCACTTCACCCAGGCGGCCGCGGTGGAGCAGGCCCAGGCGCTGATGAGCGTCAACGTCTGTACCCGCGCGGAGAAGGACGCCATCGCGGAGCTGATCGGCAACTTCCGGTTCACCGCCGGCTTCGGCAAGACCCTGTCCCGGCTGGTGCGCCACGGCATCGGCGTGCACCACGCCGGCATGCTGCCCAGGTACCGGCGGCTGGTGGAAACCCTGGCCCAGGCCGGCCTGCTGAAGGTCATCTGCGGCACCGACACCCTCGGCGTCGGCATCAACGTCCCGATCCGCACGGTGCTGTTCACCGCCCTGTCCAAGTACGACGGGAGCAAGACCCGGCACCTGCAGGCGCGCGAGTTCCACCAGATCGCCGGGCGGGCCGGCCGGGCCGGGTTCGACACGACCGGCTACGTGGTGGTGCAGGCTCCCGAGCACGTGGTGGAGAACGAGCGGGCGCTGGCCAAGGCCGGAGACGACCCGAAGAAGCGGCGCAAGGTGGTGCGCAAGAAGCCCTCCGCGGGGTTCGTCTCCTGGGGCCAGCCCACGTTCGAGCGGCTGGTCGCCGCCGACCCCGAGGAGCTGCAGTCCAGCTTCGCCGTCAGTCATGCGATGATCCTTAACGTTGTCGGCCGGCCGGGAGACGCCTTCGCCGCCATGCGCCACCTGCTGACCGACAACCACGAGGACCCGGCCGCGCAGCGCCGGCACATCCGGCGGGCTTTCGCCATCTACCGCGCACTGCTGGCCGGGGGCGTGGTCGAGCGGCTCGCCGAGCCCGACGAGCAGGGCCGCCGGTGGCGGCTGACCGTGGACCTGCAGGCCGACTTCGCGCTCAACCAGCCGCTGTCGCCGCTCGCGCTGGCCGCCATCGAGCTGCTGGACCGCGAGTCCCCGGAATACCCGCTGGACGTGCTGTCGGTCATCGAGGCCACCCTCGACGACCCGCGGCAGGTGCTGGCGGCGCAGCTGTTCAAGGCGCGCGGCGAGGCCGTGGCCCAGATGAAGGCCGACGGTATCGAGTACGAGGAGCGCATGGACCTGCTCGAATCGGTCACCTATCCGCGGCCGCTGGCCGAGCTCCTCGAGGGCGCGTACGAGATCTACCGGCGGGGCCACCCGTGGGTCGCCGATCACGAGCTGGCGCCCAAGTCGGTGGCGCGCGACATGTACGAGCGGGCGATGACGTTCGTGGAGTACGTCGGCTACTACGGGCTCTCTCGCTGCGAGGGGCTGGTGCTGCGCTACCTGGCCGAGGCGTACCAGGCGCTGCGGCGGACCGTGCCGGAGGAGGCCAGGACCGAGGAGCTCACAGACCTGATCGAGTGGCTGGGCGAGCTGGTCCGGCAGGTCGACTCCAGCCTGATCGACGAGTGGGAGCACCTGCGGGGGGCTTCGTCCCCCGCATCCCTCCCGGACAGACCGCCACCAGCGGTGACGGGCAACCAGCGGGCGTTCCGGGTACTTGTGCGCAATGCCCTGTTCCGCCGGGTCGAGCTGGCCGCGCTGCGGCGTTACGAGGACCTGGGCGGGCTGGACGCCGGGGCGGGCTGGGACGCCGACACCTGGGCCGAGGCGCTGGAGCCCTACTTTGACGAGCATGACGAGATCGGGACCGGCGCCGACGCCCGAGGCCCCGGGCTGCTGATCATCGAGCAGCAGCGGGACCACTGGACCGCGCGCCAGATCTTCGACGACCCGGCCGGCGATCGCGACTGGGGCATCAGCGCGCTGATCGACCTGGCCGCCTCCGACGAGGCCGGGGCGGCGGTCCTGCGCGTGACCGACGTCGGCCAGCTGTAGCCGCCGCCTCCGCACCGATCGCGCCGCCAGCTGACGAGCACATCAGGACCGGCTACACCGCCGAGAGCAAGCCAATCCGGGTCACGGTGCCGATCATTCCGGGCGACACGTTGATCCTTCAGTTCACCATCCCGACGTAAGCCCCGTGAGTGATCTCATACTCAAGCTGCCAGAAGCGCAAGACCCGGGCTGGGGGGCGCCGGCTCCTGATCATGACGTGCGGGTGGTCGGGGTCACACCGAGATAGTCACGATCGTGGTGAAGGCGGCGCTCCTGCCAGCCCGGGCTCAGAACGACATGACGCTGGGTCAGACAACCAGGATCAGCGTTGCGCTGGTGCCCTTCAGGAAGCCACTCGACGCGGGCTTCACGACGCGGTAGCTGTAGCTGCCCTTCACCTTGGGCGGCTTGATCGTGAACGTGGCGGACGAGCCAGCACGCAGCTTGCCGGTCTGCACGGTGGCCCAGCCCGCCTTGCCCCGCTTCTGCAGTTGCACGGTCTGGCCGACGGCGCTCGGCGCCACGGTCACGGTGACGGTGTCCTTGCTGAGCACTGCAGTAACCGCGTAGGCGACCTTGATGGTGTTTACCGCGCTGGTCGTGGCTCGCGTGGTGGCGGTCTTCAGGTGGACCAGTTGCACCTGCTCGGTCAGCTTCAGCGGGGAAGTGCTGAGGCTGACACTCCCGGTGGAGGACGTGACAGCGGTACCCACCACTGTCCACCTGGTCGTGCCTAGGCGCCGCTCCCGCAGCAGCACCTTCAGGCCGCTGAGCCCCTTGTGGGTCACGGTGTTGGTGAGATCGCCAGTGACCTTCGCAGGCTGCCCGTAAGTGACCTGGTGCGGTGCGGTGATCGACAGCGAGGTGGGGGCGACTGTGGCGGCCTGGGCGGCGGTCAGGCCGATCACGGCTACTCCCGCCAGAGCGGCGCTGCCGGTCGCAACTTTCGCCAGGGACCGTCGGACGATGTTCAAGGAAACTCCTTCGCTCAGAGGACGGCGTGGCGTATGCCACCTGTCCCCGAAGCGCCGGGACGCTCCCAGGCGTTACAGGAGCAGGTGCGGCACCGGTGTCTATATGGCGGACCACGATCGGCGAGCTGCTGGTCAGCGGGCCGATCACCGCGCAGTGACGGGGTTGGACCAAGGCCATGAGACCTACGGTATGAGGCGACGGCGTAGCGGGCCGCGGAAGCCGGCTGTGCATTCGAACCTGGTGCAAGAACTGGTACTGGGGACCGTCTTTGGAGGCGTGATTGCCCTGCTGGAGAAAGCGCCATCGGAGCGGCGATACAGATTCTTGCCACGGCCGGCACTGCATTTACCGCCATTGATCTCAAGGTGGACTTCTTGCGTCCGCCCCGCGCCCAGGATAATGAGGGCACCGTGTCAGCGGGAGAGGTAGCGGATCACGGCTAGGACGCGGCGGTGGTCGTCGTCGCTGGGCGGCAGGCCGAGGTGGTCGTAGATATGGGAGGCATGCTGGATGACGGCCCGCTCGGTGATGGTCAGCGTCCGGGCGATGGAGGCGTTGCTGCGGCCGTCGTCATGTGTGCCGATCTGGCGCCTTGGGCGGACTTACGGGCTGGTGAGCAGCTTGATCTCTTCAATGGCCTGCGCGTGGAGGCATTTGACCTGGTGGTAGAGGTCATCACCGTGGCGCTAAGGTGCAGCCTGGCATTCCAGGGTAGGCATTTCTGCCCTTGCGCCTGTCGCCATCTACTCCTAACGTGGTGGCGGGACAGCCTGATCACAAGCTCGAAGGCACGCGAGCATCGTCCATACATGCCCGATGGACCAGCGAGTCTGGCGTAGTCAGCCGCGGTCATGTCCCTCGATTGATGCAGATGAAGGGGGTTGCCGTGCGGAAGGCTGGTTTCAGCATCGCGCGGGTGTCTTTCGGAGTGCTTGCCGCAGGCATGCTCGGGGCAGCGGTGCTTGCCGCACCCGCGGCTGAAGCGACCTCTGGCACCTGCACCTCGTCGGGCAAGTGCTTCGCGGTGGCCGTGTCGCCGTCGAGCCTTACGGCGGGGGCGAGCGCCGCTTTCGCATTCGCGGTCACGAACGAAGCGTCGACCCAGCAGCTCGGCTCGGTGCAGATCTCGGCGCCGGCTGGTTTCGTGATTACGAGCGCCCCAGGGTCGGCCAGCTTCACGTCGAGTTCCGCGCTCTTCCTCAACCTGTCCCTGGCCCCGTCGGCTACCACCAACTTGACCTTGAGCGCCGCCGCGGCGTGCAACGGGGGGACTTACCAGTGGGGGGTCGAGGCCAAGCAGGCGAACGATTTCAGCGGTACTGGCAACGACTTCCAGCTCGATCCCGCGAGCGCCGGGAACCTCTCAGGCACGCTGACCGGATCATGCTCGCTGGCGTTCACCAGGGAGCCCGCCAGCACCGCCGTCGGTGCGGTGATCACCTCTGCCTTCAACTCCCAGGGTGGTCCGGTCACGGTCGAGGTCCTGGACGGATCCGGCCACCTCGACACGAGCTCCGCCGCGGCCGTGACCGTTGCCATCGGGTTGAATCCCGGGTCAGGCTCGCTGTCGGGGACGACCACAGTCGTCGCGAGCGCAGGGGTGGCCTCGTTCTCTGACCTATCGATCAACGCGACCGGCACCGGATACACGCTCGTCGCGACGAGCCAGGGGATCACCTCGGCCACCTCGGACCCCTTCAACATCTCGGGCGTGATCCAGCCCTGCTCCGGGTCATCGTGCTCGACGTCGGCATCGTCGAAGACCACAAGTGGGACGGTGACCACCTCCCCGACCACCTCCGGCGAGTTCCTCGCGGCCGGGATCGGCGGCGTCAGCTACAGCTGTGCCGGCACGTACCAGCCAGCGTCCGACCCATTCAGCTTCGACCTATTCAACTCCAGTGGTGTCGCCGACCCGAACGCCCAGTTCACCGCCTCGCTGGAGATCTTCAAGGCGGCTGTCCAGGCGTCGGGTCGTACCGGGGCCTCGCAATGGCAGATCTGCTACGCCTCCACACAGCCGTTCACGGCGCTCCCCGGTACCTCCGCAACCGCGGTGATCGGCGGTGTCACCTTTAACACGGGCCTGCTGCCCGACTGCACGAGCACCCAGGGTGCGCCGTGCGTGCAGGCTCGCAATAAGGACAACGCCGGGGATGTCGTGGTCACCTTCTTCGCGTCTGGCGATCCCATCGCCAGGGGGTGATCTGCCCCGGTGCTGCGCTGTCCCGACTGCGGCGAGGAGAATCCTGAAAGGTTCCGGCTCTGCGGCTACTGCGGTGCGCAGTTGTCGCGGCCGCCCGCCGCGGAAGAGGTGCGCAAGACCGTCACCGTGGTCTTCTGCGACCTGAAGGGCTCCACGAGCCTGGGCGAGAAGCTGGACAGCGAGTCGCTGCGCGAAGTCCTCAGCGTTTACTTCGCGGCCATGAGACGGGTACTCGAGCGGCATGGGGGCACGGTCGAGAAGTACATCGGCGATGCGATCATGGCCGTGTTCGGACTTCCGAGGCTGCACGAGGACGATGCCCTGCGCGCGGTCAGAGCCGCATTCGAGATGCGGACGGCGCTGAAGGATCTGAATGTCAGGCTTAAGGCCACCTGGGGGGTGACCCTGGAGAACAGAACTGGGGTCAACACCGGCGAGGTCGTCACGGGCGACCCGACGACTGGACAGCGCCTGGCCACCGGGGACACCGTCAACGTGTCCGCCCGGCTCGAGCAGGCGGCGCCTGACGGCGAGGTGCTCATCGGAGAGACGACCTTTCGCCTGGTGAGGGACGCCGTCACCGTAGAGCCGGTCGAACCGCTCGCGCTGAAGGGCAAGTCCAAGCGCGTTCGTGCCTACCAGCTGATCGGCGTGAGCCGCGGCGAGGCGATCACGCGGCGGGTCGATCTCCCTTTCGTTGACCGGGACGAGGAGTTCGGGCGCCTGCTCGACGCGTTCGACCGCGCTGTCGGAAGTTCGCGCTGCCAAGTCGTGACCGTGCTCGGCCAGGCTGGCCTCGGCAAGTCACGGCTGATCAAGGAGTTCGTCTGCCAAGTCGGCGGGCGTGCCCAGGTGCTGAGGAGCAGGTGCCTGTCCTACGGGGAAGGCATCACCTTCTGGCCCATCGCCGAGGCACTCCGCCAGGCGGCCGGGATCCTCCCCGAGGATACGGAGGAGGAGGCGCGGACCAAGCTATGGTTGCTGGCCGGTGCGGGGCGCGAGGACGCCGCGCAGAGGATCTGGTCCCTCATGGGTTTCGGCTCGGGCGCTTACGGCAAGGACGAGCTGCTGTGGAGCGTGCGGGCCGTCCTCGAGACGATCGCCCGCCGCCGGCCCCTCGTGGTGATCCTCGACGACATCCACTGGGCCGAGCAGATCCTCCTCGATCTCATCGAGCACGTCGCCGACACCTCAGACGGCGTTCCTCTGCTCATTCTCTGTTCCGCTCGCCACGAACTGCTTGACGAGCGCCCCGCCTTCCTCGCGGGCCGCCGCGAGGCCCACAGGATCGAGTTGCGCGAGCTCTCGCGGGCCGACGCGGCGCGGGTCCTCGAGAACCTCACCGGCGAGCTGCTGCTGCCCGTGAGCCTCGAGGACCGGATTCTGTCCGTCGCTGACGGCAACCCGCTCTTCGCCGAGCAGATGATCTCCATGCTGATCGACTCCGGGGTGATCCGCGAGCAAGACGGCGGATGGGAGTTCACCGGCGGTTACGACGACGTGGCGGTACCGCCGAACATCTCGTCTCTCCTTGCGTCACGACTCGACCGCCTGCCTCCACTCGAGCGGGGAATCGTCGAGCGGGCAGCAGTGATCGGCCTGGAGTTCCAGCCTGCCGCCGTCGCGGCTCTGGCACCAGACGGGGACGCGGGGGCCGCTCTTACGCCGCCGCTGGCGGCACTGTGCGCCAAGCGCCTTATCAGGTTCACCGGCGCGGGTCTTGGCGATGAGGCCTACCAATTCAGCCACATTCTGGTGCGAGATGCCGCCTACGACCGTCTGCTCAAGCGGACACGGGCTCGCTTGCACGAGCGCTTCACCGACTGGCTCCTCGAGGTCTACGGGACCCGGGTGCCCGAGCTGGAGGAGATCATCGGCTATCACCTGGAGCAATCGTTCCGGTACCGGGCCGAGCTCGGACCTGTCGACGCGCAGACCCGCTCGCTGGGCGAACGTGCCGCCCGGCATCTCGGCCTGGCCGGTTCGCGCGCGATCGAGCGCGGCGACATGCCCGCCGCCGCGAGCTTGCTGCAGCGAGCCGCAGGCCTTCTCGACGAGGGGCACCAAGACCGGCCACGCCTGTTGCTCGAGGCCGGGGAAGCACTAACCGAGGTCGGCGAGCTAGCCGCAGCCGAGGCGGCGCTCGACGCGGCGAGCAACGCCGCGGCGCTGCTCGGAAACGACACGATCGGAAGATCGGCCGAGCTCGCTGGACTGCAACTGCATTACACCACCGACGCCTCGAGCGTGCGGGATAGCGTGGTTGCGCGCGTGCAAGAACTTCTGCCCCTGCTTGAGGAGGCTGCCGACCATCGCGGCCTCGCCCGGGCGTGGCGGCTGCTGACCTACGCGCATTGGACGGCGACCCGGTTCGGCATGGCAGCCGAAGCTGCCGAGCAGACGATCCGCCACGCGACACTGGCGGGCGACGAGGTGCTGGCGAGGCGGTTCGCCAACATGCTGGCGCCTTCGGTCCTGTACGGGCCGGCTCCTGCCCGCGAAGCAATCGCTTACTGCGAGGAGGTGCTCTCGCGCGTGGTCGACGACCGGAAGGCCTCGGCGATGACCGAGGTGGCGCTCGCGCACCTCGAGGCGATGGTGGGAAACTTCGAGGTGGCCCGGGTCCGTTACCGCCGGAGCAGGGCACTTCTCGAGGAGTTCGGATACCGGTTCTTCGCCGCTCTCACCTCCCTCGACTCGGCGCTCGTCGAAATACTCGCCGGAGATCTCGAGGCGGCAGAACGCGAGCTCCGCAAGGATTACCAGACGCTTGAGCAGATGGGGGAGCGCAACTATATCTCGACGACTGCGGGCATTCTGGCAGAGGTCTTGTACCGCCAGGGTCGCTACCAGGAGTCGGCCGAGTTCGCCGGGGTCTGCCGGGAACTCGCTTCTCCGGACGACGTGACTTCGCAATTCCTGTGGCGCCGCGTGCAGGCGAAACTGCTTGCGCGTGACCGCCAGCACGAGCGCTCGGATGCGATCCTGGCCGAGGCGCTAGAATTGATCAGCGGTTCGGACTGGGTTGACTGGCAGGGCAACGGGTTCATGGATCTTGCCGAGATATGCCAGCTTCGCGGGCGTACGGCCGATGCCGTCGAGGCGCTCGGGCAGGCGTCGGTGCGCTTTGCCGCGAAGGGCAACGTGGTCTCGTTGCGACGGGCGGACGAACTCGCTCACGAGCTGCGGGGGACGCTGACTGGCGCCCCACGAGACTCGGCGCAACCCGCCACTCTAGCCTCTACCGGGCTTGAACAGTCGCCTGCAGAAAGCTGATGCATTGGGTGGCTAGATCAGTAGTCCGGCTGGTTCGGTCCGGTGGTGTGCTGGGGCGGCAGCGGGAACCGGATTCCGGTCCTTACGGGATACTTGGCGGGCTCACCCAGGGTCCAGCGGGACATGAAGCCGCTGAGTGGGTTCTCCGAGGACCATCGGGCGTGAAGACATCCCAGGAGGCTGAAGGTGCGCATCCACATCTGTGGTGTCCGCGGCTCGACACCGGCGCCGGGTGCCGAGTTCCTCCGCTACGGAGGCCATACTTCGTGTCTGGCCATAGCCCATGAAGCGGGGACGGCTCCGGCGCTCATCCTGGACGCCGGCACCGGTCTTCGCCGGGTCACGCCGTTGCTACGCGGTGAGGCGTTCGCCGGCACGATCCTGCTCACCCACCTGCATTGGGACCATGTTCACGGGCTGCCATTCTTCGGCGGAGGCGACCGTGACGACGCCAGGGTCAGCCTGCTGATGCCCGAGAATAGCCCGGGCACCAGCGCGGAGGCGGTACTGGCCAGTGCCATGTCGCCGCCGCATTTCCCCATTCCGCCCAGCGGACTACGCGGCCACTGGACGTTCGGCACCGTGGTGCCAGGGCAGCTGAAGGCTGAGGAGTTCGCGGTTGAGGCCCGGGAGGTTCCGCATAAGGGCGGCAGGACACTGGGTTACCGGGTCAGCGGCGGCCATGCTGTGCTCGCCTACATTCCTGACCACTGCCCGACCGTCCTTGGGCCGGGACCGGATGGCTGGGGTGAGTATCATCAGGCGGCACTGGACCTGGCCGCCGGGGTGGACCTGCTGGTTCATGACGCATCGCTGCTGCCCCATGAGGTTGCTTCCGAGGCATCGTTCGGCCATGCGGCGGCCGATTATGCCGTGCGACTCGGCGAGCTGGCGGGGGCGCGGCGGGTCCTGCTCGCCCACCACAAGCACGACCGCACCGACGATGCGCTCGACTGTCTGGCTGCCCGCTTCAGGGCAGGTCCAACTGAGGTCATGGTGGCGGCCGAGGGCGCGATACTCGATCTTTGAACCGGACTCGCCGCGATGGGGGGTGGACAGTGCAGCGCTATGGCCCGGGGCGGGCCAGCGCGCGCAACCCGGATAGCGCCTGTTCCATGGCCTCCTCACCCGCGGCGAGGAACCGGTCGGCGTGCCGGAAGTCACGCCAGGTTCCGGGTCCGAACCGCGGGGTGACCGGCACGGACGCCGCAGCGGTCTGGGCCGCGGCGGCGCCGAACGAGGCCAGCTCCAAGCTCTCGACCACCGGGTCACGGTCGCGCCCGGCCCGCTCCGGTTCCGGCGCACCCGGCCATGCCGGAAGCGCTTGACGGCCCAGCAGGTTGACCGCGATCGTGACGTCGACGCCGGCCAGCGCGGCAGTCGGGACCGGGGTGAGGACCACGGCGTCGACCAGCCGCTGGTCACCCCGCCGCACCGGCGGGTACAGCCCGGGTACCGTCATCGCTGCGACCAGCGCGTCCGCCACCCGGTCCTGGGTCAGCGACACCGGGCGCTGAGCGGCCAGGTCTGCGGTCAACACGGCCAGCGGCTTCGCCAGGTCAGCGAACCCGGCGTCCGCGGTTGTCTCCCGCGCCAGGCGCGCCATCACCGCGGCGCCGTCCGCGCCGCCGCGGCGGAACATCGCCTGCACGGCGTCCGCGTCGAAGCGGTCCCGAAGCAGCTGTTCGACGGTGCCCGCCTCGTGCCCCAACGCCGTCCACGCCCCGACCCAGGCGCCGATACTGCTGCCGGCGACCGCGTCCACGACGTAGCCGGCTCGCTCCAGGCTGCGCAGCGCACCGACGTGCGCCCACCCCTTCGCGCCGCCCGCCCCGAACGCGACGCCCACCGAGGCACGGGCCAGCCGGCGCCCGAGCCAGGCTGGATCCACGGTGGGTTCGACGCGGTTCACATCGCTCGGAAGCAGGGCGGCGAGCGCAGCGTCAAGTGTGCCATCCGCGGGCAGCACGACCACCGTGCAGTCGCAGTAATCGAGCAGCTCGGCGAGATCACCGCGGTCGTGGCGCACGTGCAGGAGCACCGGCCCCGCGGCGGCCGCGGCGTCGAGCCGGGTCAGCAGTTCGTGCGCCGGGGTGATCCCGCTACCGCGCGCGGTCGTCTCGTGGATGGGGCCGGCTTCAGCACCGGTCGCGTCGAGCACCGTCAGCGGTGCGGCACTGGCCGCCCGAGCCGTCGCAACCGCGGTCACTGCACCTGCCCAACCAGCCGGTTCGGTCAGCAGCGCTGTGACCTTGGCGGATGGGGCTGTGGTGCGCTCGACCAACCGGCGGCTCAGGATTCTGGCGAGATTGGCCAGCAGCACGGGGTGACGGGCAGCAACGGCCAGGAACGCCTCCCGCGACAGCTCGGACACCGCGCTGGGAACCCGCGCGAGCAGCGTCGCTGAACGCGGCTCGCCCGTGAGCAACGCGACCTCCCCTACGACGTCGCCCGCCCGTTGCCGCCCGAGCAGCGCTCCGGTGTTGCCGTCAAGTACGTGCAGAAGGCCACGCGCGACAAGGTAAAGGCTGTCGCTGCGGTCCCCCGCCCGGCACAGTACCGCGCCGGCCGGCAGCTCACGGGCCCGCATTTGCGCGCGCAGCTCGTCGCGTGCAGTCTCGTCGAGCCCGTCAAACAGTCCCTCGCTCACGATCCACTTTCCAGACCGGTGAACAGCATCCGCGATGACCAGTCGCCCCTCCACATAGTCGATGACCTCGGCAGGCACGTCGAGAGGATCGTTAAAGGACGTACCGAGCACCGGACGGTCAGCAGGCGGCTGGCGTATAGCCGTGTCGCGCCCCGCGCGCGGAAGTTCCAGGGTCGTTGGATGTCAGCGGGGCAAGGCGGCGGCCGACCTGGCGGGGGAGCGGAGCCCGTGCCAGATGCTGCTGCCCGGATCTGAGGCGATTGTCAGGTAATTACCGTGAGACTGAGCCAGACTAGGCTCGCCCGGTTTACGTATCAGCACGGTGATATGGGAGGCTTTGATGATGTTTGGCGGACGACGTTCCGTCACGATGATTCTGGCGGTAACCGGTGCAGCCGGCCTGACAGCGGTGGCCGGGTCTGGCGGCGCGATGGCGGGAACCCGCCCGGCTGTTGCTCCCAGGGCCGCTGCTCTGAACGGCACGTGGCGGACTGCCCGGGAAATTCCCGGCACTGCCGCCCTCAACCGGGGCGGTCACGCGCAAGTCAACTCGGTATCGTGCAGTTCGCCGGGAAACTGCAGCGCCGGCGGGTGGTACACCGACCGCTTCAGGCGCACTCAGGCGTTCGTCGTCAGCGAAGTCAAGGGCACCTGGCATACCGCCATCGAAGTCCCCGGCACCGCCGCCCTCAACAAGGCGTTCGCGCAGGTCAGGGCGGTGTCGTGCGCCTCGGCGGGCAACTGCAGCGCCAGCGGCTTCTACGTGAGCCACGGTTATCAGGCGTTCGTCGTCAGTGAGGTGGACGGCGTCTGGCATAAAGCCATTGAGGTCCCCCGCTCCGCCGCCCTCAACTCGGGCGGGTACGCGGGGCTCACTTCGGTGTCATGCGGTACGCCGGGCAACTGCACCGCCGGAGGGTATTACCTAGGCAACTCCACCAGTTATCAGCCGTTCGTCGTCAGTGAGGTGAACGGTACCTGGCATAACGCGATCAGGGTTCCCGGCATCGTCTCCCGCCCGGCGAACGGGCATGTGGGGCCCACCGCGGAGGTCAGCTCGGTGTCGTGCGCCTCGGCAGGCAACTGCAGCATCGGCGGGAGCTACTACGACTCCTCTCACATCCAGGCGTTCGTGGGCAGCGAGGTGAACGGTATCTGGCGTAAAACCGTCAAGGTTCCCGGCACCGCTGCCCTCAACAAGGGCGACGCGCAGGTCAGCTCGGTGTCGTGCCGTTCGGCGGGCAACTGCAGCGCCGGCGGGTGGTACACCGACAGCGCCGGCTACGAACAGCTGATGGTCGTCAATGAGGTGAACCGCGCCTGGCATAACGCCATCGAGGTTCCCGGCACCGCCGCCCTCAACAAGGGCGACTATGCGCAGATCAGCTCGGTGTCATGCGGTTCGGCGGGCAACTGCAGCGCCGGCGGGTGGTACATGGACAGCTCGTCGCTTGACGACCCGCTCGTCGTCAGCGAGGTGAACGGTGCCTGGCATAACGCCATCAGGGTTCCCGGCATGACCGCCCTCACCCGGCACATTTTCGGTATGGTCACCTCGGTGTCGTGCGGTTCGGCGGGCAACTGCAGCGCCGGCGGGTGGTACACCGACAGCTCCGACCTGGTTCAGCCGTTTGTCGTCAGTGAGGTGAACGGTGCCTGGCATAACGCCGTCAAGGTCCCCGGCATCACGACCCTCAACCGGGGCGGTGACGCGGTGATCAACTCGGTGTCATGCGGCTCAGCGGGCCGCTGCAGCGCCCTCGGGAGCTACACCGACAGCTCTAGGCACTATCAGGTGTTCGTGGTCAGTAAGGCCTAACGCGATCCCGTCACCCTCACGGCGCGCCGCTCGATGACAGGTTCAGCGCACGGCGCGGAACTTACCGCGTCATCTACCGGATCGATGACGAGGCTCATGTTGTCACCGTCGTCGACATCGGCCACCGCCGTGACGTCTATCGGACCTGATGAACGCTGACACCACGCCCGTTGCCGAATTACGTGGGGACCCGCACCGGAGGAAGCCCCCGGCATCCGGGGCGCCAGGTTCGCCCGGTACCAGTTCAGCGACGCGGTGAGCGCGCCGGGGCGGGGCAGGTTATTGAAGATGATTACGTGGGTGCCTTCGTTGGCTCGGCTTCCTGGAGCGCTGCTTGCGTGCACGGTGGCACGGTGCACGGGCCCGGCGGCAGTTCGGGAGGGGGCGCGGCTGCCTGGGGTGCGCGGGTGCGGCCACGACTCTCGAACAGGAAGCCTCCTGCGGCGGCTGCGGCGAGCAGGGCTATCCCGACGGAGTAGACCAGTGCGGTGTCGTGCAGGCCAAAATGCGAGGTTGCGATGCCGGCGATCAGGGCTGGGAGGCCGAACGCGAGGTAGTTGACCGTGTAGATAGCTGCGATCAGCCCGGCCCGGTCGCTGGAGGCAGCCCGCGCCATGATCACGCGATAGGCGCCTAGGTTCCCAGGCCCAAAGCCCAGGCCGGCCATCACGGTACCCAGCAGCAGCAGCGCGGGCGTACTGGTCACGATCGCGGCGATCGTCACCACAGCGCCGCCCAGCAGCCCAAGGCAACCGCCCAGCATTACCGCGGGCGGGGCGGAGTTGCGAAACGCGAGCGAGGTCACCGCGCCCAGGCCGGTGAGCAAGAAGGTGATGACGCCGCCCCACAGCAGGTTGCGTGAGCCGGACAACTGCGCGGCTAGCGAGGGTCCCAGCGACAGGTAGAAGCCGCCCAGCGCCCACACGGCCACCAGGCAGGGTGCGGCCCGTCGAAGGTGCCCCGGGCCGGGCGCGGCACGCTGACGTCTGGCCGCAGCGAGGCCAGGGCGCCGGGGCGCACCGTTCCCGGCTCCGGCATCCCGGCTACCAGGAGAATCGCGGCCAGGAAGGTACCCAGCAGCAGCCACCACACCAGGTGCGTCGGGACCGGGCCGTACTGGACCAGCACGCTGGTACCCAGCGCGCCGAGGGCCAGACCCACGGTGCCCGCGTTGCTCGTCACCAGCGGCGCGAGGCTCCCGGCCGGCCGCAGGTCCAGCAGCGCGGCGCCGAGTGCGCTGGCCGCCAGGCCCACGGCTACCCCCTGCAGCGCCCGGGCGGCGAACAGCGCCCCGACCCCGTGCGCCAGCAGGAAAAGGATGCACGCCGCCGTATCCACGGCAAGAGCGGTGATGATCACCGGCCGGCGTCCCACATGGTCGGACAGGGAGCCGAAGATCAGCACCGTCGTCAGGAGGAACAGCACGTAGACGGCGAACACGGCGGTGAGCGTGATCGCCGAGAACCCCCACCGGGCCTGGTAGACGCGATACAACGGGGTAGGCGCGGCGGACGCGGCGAGGAACAGGACCAGCACGGCTGCCTCCAGCCAGAACGCGGCCGATCTCGTGAAGCGGATGGACAGCCGGTCGATGATGCGGAACTGCGGGTGAATGGGCGTTCCTGCTGCCGTCGTCACGGTTTCCCTCCTCGGAATGGGTCGATGTCACGCTGGCGGCCGATTCGCATCGAGCGTCGTGCCGTACCGGCCGCGTCGCGCCCAGCTGAGAGCCGCGGTCAGCGCAGCCAGTCGAGCAGCAGGTCGTTCAGCTGGGCGGGGGCGTCCCGCGGTACCCAGTGGCTGGCGCCCGCGATCTCCGCGTACCGCCACGGCCCCGTCACCCAGTCCGCTGACTGCCGCATCCGCTCGCCGTCGAGGTAGTGGTCGCCGTCTGACCAGATGCCGAGCACCGGCGCCTGGACCGGCGGCAGGCTGGGCTGCGGGCCTGGCATGCGCGGCGCCAGGTTGGCCCGGGCCCAGTTCAGCGCCGCAGTCAGCGCGCCCGGCCGGGACAGGTCCTCGATCCACTGGCCGGTGTCCCCGTCGCCCCGGCTGAACATCCGCAGCCACGCCCAGTCGTCGGCCTTGATGGTCGCCTCGGCGATGTCGGTGAACTGGAAGAACAGCTGATACCACGCCATCTCGTGCTGCCGCAGGGTGACTGGCGCGAGCGGGTGCGGCACCGAGATGACCACGAGCGTGCGGACCCGGTCCGGGGCGAATGTGGCTGTGAGCCATGCCACCGCCGCGCCCCAGTCATGGCCGACGACGTGGGCCGCCTCGATGCCAAGGGCGTCCAGCAGCCCGGTCACGTCCGCCACCACGTTCGGCAGCCGGTAGGCGGCGACCTCCTGCGGACGGCCCGACCGGCCGAACCCGCGCATGTCCGGCGTGATCACCCGGAAGCCGTTGCTCACCAGGAACGGCACCTGGTTGCGCCACAGCCGCGCGGAATCGGGGAAACCGTGCATGAGCAGCACCGGGACACCGGCGCCGTGCTCCTCGACGTACAGGGATATGCCGTTGACCTCGATGAACCGCCCCGGATCCGGGTTCATGCCAGGCTCCGCGGCACCTCTGCGCGCGACGGGCCAGGCGGTGGGGCCGCCTCGCGCCAAGCCAGGACCTCCCCTGGCAGGGTGAAGGATCGATCCAGGCACGTGATCACGTAGACCTGGTGCCTCGCGATGATGCTGGCTTCCTCGTGGGCGCAGGTGGCCGCGAAGTCCTTGTTCCGCTGCAGGAGCTGCTCGCTGTTGGCCATGTCTCAGGTCTTCCCGCCGGTGAATGTGTTGTAGGTACACTACTGATACCATGGTGCAGATGCAACACTTCGGCTAGTCAGACTCGGGGCGCGCATGGAGCAGCATGCGATCGCGTACGATCGTCGCGCGCTTTTACGAGCAGGAACCCGGCAGGACGGCTATCGGCTCGTCACCGCGTCGGACGGCTGCAGGACCCGGAGTGTCATCTGCATGCGCTCTTTGAAGCCTAGCTTCTCGTAGAGGCGGCGCGCGCGGACGTTCTCCACCGTGACGTTCAGGAACGGGCGCCGCCCGCCCGCACGGATGTCATTCACGAGTGAGCCTACGATCGAGCCCGCAAGTCCTCGTCCCTGATGCTCCGGGGCGGTGCAAATGGCGCTGATCTCGGTCCAGTTCCCCGGATGCATGCGCTCACCGGCCATGCAGACAAGCTTGGCGTCTACACGCCAGCCGCGGTAGCCTCCCAGGTCGATGGTCGACCGTTCGAAGGGCCCGGGTTTCGTCGCCTCCACGAGGGCGAGCATGTCGGGTACGTCCGCACGCACAAGCGGCGTGAACTCGTACGCGCTGGGAAGGCGCCCGTCCGGTGCCTCCGTATAGACCATCTGGATCAGGGGGAGCGCACGTAGTTCGGTCCACCCGTTCGGAATGGAAGAGGTTACGATCGTCACCGGCGAGCCGGCGGCTAGCTCCGCCATGTCGGCCCACGTCTGCGGGTCATGCTCGTCTGAGACGGCCGCGAGCGGACAAACGGCGGGCTTGTAGCGGCGCGCCTTCCCTCTTCTCTCGGAAAAATGGCGGTCGATGCCAGTCAGCGCCCACCAGGCCGGATTGTCCAGAGTAGTGTCGCTCTCGGCGGTGCATGATTGAGCCATTGCTCGTCTTTCCGGGTTGTCGTGCCGGCGGGGAATTCCAATACCACCGGACGCCTGCGTCAGTAGGCCGTCTGGAAGCCGTCGGCGGTGTCGGTATGCACCTGCGCGCGGATGAAGTTGCCATCGTCTATCTCGAAGAACTAGACGCGGCGGACAACGAGCAGGCCCCACCATCGCCGGTGATTCGCTGCCGGAACGGCATGGCCACTGCGTATAGCGCGCTGCGGTGCCGGCAAAGCTTCTGCCAGCCGGACTTTCTCGATGGCGGCATCACGGGTGACCGGGGGAAGCGGAGGTCCACTCCGCCCTATTTCTCTCCCTGTGGTTGTCAGGCCGAGCCATCGAGTTCGCCTGCCGGGACATCAAGCGCGCGGAGCAGGGTGGTGAGCTTGCGGTCGAGGTCGATGCCCACCTGGGTAACTGGGGCAAGGCCAAAGCTGGCGACCTCCGTGCTGGGCTGGTCGGCGGCGAAGAACGCGTGGTCATCGGGGCCGGCGTAGATGACAGTGCGCAGCGGCACGTACAGCATGACCGCCGGGGCGTGCCGGTACATCTGCTCGGCGATGGTGTGGTTGCCCATGAGGTAGGCGGTGCACCGCGTGCTGTTGCCGGCCAGGCTCATCACCGGCGCCGTGTCGAGGCGCCAGAAGATGAGGAAGCCGTGCGGTGCTGAGGCGTCGGCGTCCGCGATGACCTCCGGCCAGGCGGCACCGCGTGCGGCGAATTCGGCTAGGCGCCTCTCGTTGAGCGCCGGGACCGCCGCCTCGTAGCGGGCGCGGAACTCGTCATACGGCTGGCCGGTGTCGAAGACCAGCCGGGTGACCTGGTGCGGGAACGAGCCGATGTCCGTCACGCAGACTCCCTCAGGAATTCATCGACATCACCGGCGAACTCGGTGTCGTGCTGGAACAGGAACCCGTGCGCGGAGTCGGGGTAGATCTTCACCCGGGCCTGCGGGATCAGGCCTGCAAGCAGGTAGGAGTAGTGCGGAAGGATTATCGGGTCGCTGTCGCCGTTAGCCACGAACACTGGCATCTCTATGCAGCTCAGCCGCTGCAGCAGCGGTATAGGCATCTGTTCTCCCAGGTCCGCGAGCCTGGTCAAAGGCTGGTTCGATCCGGGTCCAAGCTCCACTCGGCCAACCTCGTGACGCGAAGCCCGATGTGGGCCGGACGTTGCGTCAGAGGAAAGGTGCTCACGCTGACTCAGCTGTGCGGCTGGATGTGCGGGGGTGCACGGGCGCCGCGGGGACGACCGTGGTGACCAGGCCGGTGGTGACGTCGTAGACGTGGCCGGAAACGGTGATCGTGTCCGGCAGGACGGCCGCCGACCTCAAGAGCTCGACGTCGGAGCGGACGGTCTGCTCGGGGTCGGTGACGGCTTGCGCGGCAAGCGCGGCCTCGTCACCGCCCATGAGGTCAGCGAATCCGCGGCGGAACTTGCCGTCGGCTAGGTAGCGCGTGCCGCACTGATTGTGGTGCACGACCGCGACCTCGAACCGCGGCCCTCCCGGGACAAGCGTGCGGGACAGGTAGCCGATGTAGGCGAGGTCTTCCAGCACGTCGGGCGAGACGCGGCCGCCTGCGTTGCGGATCACCATTGCGTCCCCGACCTCCAGTCCGAGAAAGGCCGACGGGTCGGTCCGGGGGTCCAGGCAGGTGATCACGTAGACCGGGTATTTCGCGACGATGCTGGCTGTCTCGTGGGCGCCAGTGGCGGCGAAGTCCTTGTTCCGCCGCAGGAGCGGGTCGATGTTTGCCATGTCCGGCGTCCTCCACCAAGGCATAATCTGTTGTAGGTACACTACTGCTACCATGATGTATCTGCAACATGGCAGCCGAGTGAGATCGGGGACGCGAATGGAGCAGCGCACGATCGCCGATGACCTCGCCGAGGAGGTCCGCAGCGCCTGCCTCGGCATGCGCGTTGCCCGGCTGCACCGGGTCGTCGCCCGCGCCTACGAGCAGGAACTGCAGACGGCGGGGCTCTCCCTGCCCCAGATGGAGATCCTCACCGTGCTGATCACCGCCGCTGGCCCGGTGAGGCAAGCGGCCCTGGCTGCCAAGCTGATGGCGGAGCGGTCCACCGTCAGCCGGAACCTCGCCCTGATGCAGAAGAGAGGATGGGTCACCGTTGCCGAGACCTCACCCACGGGACGGGCGATGTCAGTGACAATCACCGGCACCGGCGTAGCCGCGTTTACCAGCGCGAGCACCGCCTGGCGCAGCGCTCAAACCACCGCGGCGAGGATCCTCGGCCCAGACGCGACCTCGGTGCTCGACCAGTGGCTCGACCTGCATCCGGAAATCGCCAGCGGAAGCGACGCAGACAACTCTCGGACCACCGAGCAGTGCGCAAGCAGGGGAAACAGTGACGGCTAGGAGTTGATCGGGCTCGTATTAACCGCTTCGCAACGCCCTCTATTCGGCATTATGCGGATGATCGGCAGCGCACTGAGATCATCGCGGATGCGCTTGGACGGCTGCGGCCTTGTTCATGCCGCTGGTGCGCCGTTCGGTCTCCTGGCTCAGATGTCATCCCAGCCGGCGGATTCATAGGCCTGCGTCAGGGTTCTCATCAGCTCCGGGTCGACCAGAAGGGCGAGATCATCGATCTGCCCGACCGCGGCGATGCCCCGGGCGTTGGTGACGAAGGCCGCGGCGAATGAAGGTAGGCCGGGCAGGTGTACCGGTGCGCGACGCGACGGCAGGCCGCAGCCGGCGAGCTTCAGCTCTAGGAGCTGCATGGTGATTCCGCGCAGCATCGGCGCGGCCGGCCAGACGACGCCATTGCCGTCGAAAAATCCGATATTGGTGATGGCGCCCTCGCTGATGACTGCATCCGGGCCGGTGAGCAGGGCCTCATCGAAGCCGTTACGGCGGGCCAGCCGCCGGAAGTAGCCCTGCCCGAAGTCGCCCATGTGTTTGATATGCGCGACCGGCCGCTGATAGGGCACCGCATGAAGCCGCCACGGCGCGGCCGGCATGCCGCCCGGCGGCCGGACCGTCACCATGACCGATGACCCGCCTGGCGACTCGCGGACATAGACGCGGACCGATGCATCGCGGGTTTCCCCCCCGAGTGCATGCCGGATGCGATCCCGGATCAGAGCGGGGTCCAGGCCGGCGCCGAACAAATCCCTGTTCGCGGCGTCAAGACGGGCTAGATGAAGACCCAGGCCACGGGCCCGGCGGTCCCTGACCTGCATAGCGGTGAAATGGCCATAGGCATCCAGCGCCACAGCGCGCAGCTGATCTGCCGTTGCGTCCCGGCCGTCGATCTCGATGCGCGGCATCCCGCCCGGGGCTCCGGTCATCGGCCCTCACCTTCCCTCGCCCCGCAGGGCGCGCCGTGCTGCTCTTTCGGTACGAGCTGCTCAGCGGCGGTGTGATCATCCTGCTCGACGTCAGTCGACTGTGATGACCAGCTTGCCGTTGGCCCGCCCTTCGCCCAGGCGTCGCAGTGCCTGCGGGACCTCGCTCAGTGAGAACCGCTGGTCGATGACCGGCACGATGGTGCCCGCCTGGCAAAGTTCGGCGACGGTAACCAGGTCCTGCGGGTTGGGTTGATGGACCAGGAGGCGTATCTTCTTGCCCGCCCTGCGTCCGATCAGCGGTCCTGCGAGCAGCACCTGCAGCAGCGTGGGGATGGACCCGCCGACGTAGAAGTAGCGCCCGTTAGCCGCCAGGGCGCGCCGGTAGTCGAACGCGGAACGATGCGCGGCAAGATCGAGCACGAGGTCGTACTGCTGGCCGGTCCTGGTGAAGTCCGTGCGGGTGTAGTCGACCACCTGGTCGGCGCCGAGCGAGCGCACGAAACCGAGCTTGCCGGCGTTGTCGACTCCGGTCACCTGGGCGCCGGCCAGCCTGGCGAGCTGCACGGCGAACATGCCCGCCCCCCCGCCGGCGCCATTGACCAGCACCTTCTGCCCGGGCTGGACGTGTCCCTTGCGCCGTATCCCCTGCAGGGCGATGACGCCTGCCTGCGGGATGGCCGCCGCCTCCTCGAAGGACATATCGGCCGGCTTGGCCGCCAGCGCCTGCTCCCGCGCGCACACGTACTCGGCGAAGCCGCCCATCAGGGCGAGGTTGTCGCCGAAGACCTCGTCGCCGGGCCGGAACCGCGCGACAGCCGGGCCGATGGCCTCGACCCGCCCGGCGACGTCGGATCCCAAGACCCTGAAGCGTGGCCGCACGGGCCCGCCGATGCGCGCATACAGTGGCTTGCCCCGCAGCATCTCCCAGTCGGATGCGTTGACGGAGACTGCACGCACCTTGATCAGGACCTGGTCGTCGCTGGGGCGAGGCCGCTCGATGTCGTCGAGCCGCAACACCTCGGGTGGTCCGTACCGCGCGTACACAACCGCCTTCATGCCCCAGCAGTATCACTGACGGCGTCCCCGCATAATGGCGGCGGCCAGTCCAATGTGCCCAGGGGTGCGTTGACGCGTGCACGCATCCAGTTGACCGGCACTCGCGTCCGTGTTCGACATCCGCTAGTGCTCATGGCGCGGCGGGTGCGTTCGGGTAGTCGATTCAGGCGGCTGGAGCCACGGTGACGTCGAAGGTAACCGTCTCGGCGTCGTAGTCCCGAGGATCCCCCTCCAGAGCGAACGAGATGGCCAACAGCGATTCACGTTCAGCGTCCGCGCGGGTCGGCGCGCCTGCGCCGTTGATGTGCAGGGCGGGCACGCGGTAGTGCCAGTTACTGGCCTCCTCGTCGAAGAACAGCTCGACCCGCAGCATGCTCATCACCCGATCGTCCTATAGTTTCCGCAGTTCAGCAACTGTATATAGCCGTAGTCACGGGCGATCCTGACACCGTAGGGCACGGCTACGTCAAACCGCCGCAGCCACTGGTGTCCCGGTCCAGGCGAAGCATGCCCGGCGAGTCGATTTGCGCATGAACTCATCTGCCCCCCTTTCGTTATGCCGGGCGTGGTGCGGGCTCACCCTGGCGGGCAGGAATCAGTCACTGTTACGGGCTGCCGTCGGCATCGGCGCCGACGGCCACAGCCGCTCGGTCCCGGAGGAGGCCACGATGGAGGAGCATTTCGTCTGGATGACGACACGCCAGATCAAGCCGGGCACGTTGACTGACTTCGAGCGGGCCTGGCGGCCGGACACGCATCCAGAGGGCATGCTGCGCGCCTACGGGTACTGGTCTGAGGACGAGCGGGAAGTCGTCGGGGTCTCGGTCTGGATCTCCCAGGGGTCGTGCGACGCGTGGCGGGCCTCTGAAGCGGAGGCCCGCCGGCGTGAGGCGATGGCTGGTTACGTCCTGGGCGAGCAGGAAGGGTTCTACCGGGGGCGCGAACTACACGTGCCGGATCACTAGACCAGCGCCTGGGCCCGGACCGCACGCAGCTGAATGCCTGGTTCGCGGCCGGATTCGGCACAGAACTACCGGCCGTGGAAGCGTGGTTCGCGCTTGTCCATGAAGGCCTGGGTGGCCTCACGGTGGTCCTCGGTGAGCCCGGTGTGCACATGGTGAGTTACTTCGAGGTCCATGCAGTCACCCAGGTCGCCGGTCACGGCGCGGTTCAGGTTCTCCTTCATGTAGCGGTACGCGATCGACGGCCCTTCGGCCAGCCGGCGAGCCCGCGCCATGACCTCCCGCTCGAAGTCGGCCGACGGGAAGATGGCGTTGACGATCCCGAGCCGCTGGGCCTCCTCGGCACTCAGCCGCTCGGAGAAGAAATAGAGCTCTTTGGCTTTGCTGCTGCCCACCAGCTGCGTGAGAAACCAGGTCCCGCCATAGTCTCCCGCGAATCCGACCCGGGCGAAAGCAGTGGTCAGCACAGCGCCCGGTATCGCGTAACGCAGGTCGCAGGCCAAGGCCAGCGACAGCCCGGCCCCGGCCGCCGGCCCGCCGATGGCGGCGATCGTCGGCTTGGGCATGCTCCACAGGCGGCCGCTGGTAGCTCGCTGGCTAAGCCGCTGGCGATGGATGACGGCGTCGAGCGGCCGGTGGGCACCGTCGCCGCTCGGGTCCGCATGAGGGGCGGTCATGCTCTTGACGTCGCCGCCGGCGCAGAAGGCGCCGCCTGCCCCGGTGAGCACCACCGAGCCAACCGCTTCGTCGATCTCCACCTGGGCGAGGACGGCGCCCAGGGCCGACACCATGGCCTCCGAGAAGGCGTTCCGCCGATCGGGGCGGTTCATGGTGATCACCGCCACGCCGTCGTCGATCTCAGCACGCAGATCCTGGGTCCCGGTGTCGAGTGCGGTCATGTCATGGCTCCTCACTGCCGAAGCAGACTCCGCCGATGTCCCGTGGCCCGCCGCCGGGCAACCCGGCGATGGTGACCGCGGTGATTCCCTCGCCATGATCGGCCCGGGCCGGCACGAACCGCAGCTGCTGGCCCGAGTCCGGCAGCCCGACCACCGCGGGGCTGCCGCCGCTGGTGGCGGGAATCCCGAGCACCGCGGCCCAGCGTTGTGCCGCGGCGGCCGGGTCCTTGACCTCGATCGTCAGCCCGGTCACGCCGCCGGGAGCATGCTCGGGCGCCTGCCCCGTCCATGACGGGCCTGCCCACCTCCACGATTGCGCCGGTGCCGCCCAGTCCAGGGACACGATCGCGCCGGGGACATCCCTGGGGTGCAGGTGGGTGCTGGCGATGTCGGGAAGGTCGGCCGTCCAGACCACCCGAACCCCCAGTTCGGCGAGCCTGCGGCGGGCCGCCCCCAGGTCCGGAACCTGGAAGATGGCCATGTACCCGCCGCCGCCACCTCGCCGCTCGAGGTAGCGGCCAGCGGCGGTATCCGGCTGCGCGGGCGCCACCACCTCCAGGAAGGTGTCGCCCACCGCGAACACCGCGTTGGTCAGGCCGAACTGTCCCACTCCCGGATCGCGGTATGGCTGCGGCCAGCCGAAGGCCTGGCGTAGCTCGCCGGCCACCCGGCCGCAGTCGCGCGCCACCACAGCCACCTGGCGCAAGCGAGGTCCCGTGAGCACACCCCTCACAGTAGAAGGTCCGCGGGGCTCAGCGGATAAGGTCGGTCGCGAACCCACCGGGACTGTGCTCAGGTAGTGCGCTTCTCTATGGGAAGCCCAACCGCCCGAAGCAGCTCGCCCAGGCTGGCGTACCTGGCGCGGGCCGGGAGCGACGACACCAGGTCCAGCAGCCGCTGCTCCGCCTGGTGTGCCGCCAGAGTCTCCAGCAGATGCGCCCGGGTCGCCGGGAATGCGGCACGGTCCAGGTGACGGGCCAGGTCGCTGCGCAGGTCGATGGCCTCCCAGTCCTCCGTTCCCGGTGTCCCGGCGAACCTGCCCTGCGGGGCCCAGGTCGCCTCCGACTCGTCCTCGCCCGCCGACTCGGGTTCCGGCCATTGCTCACCGTGCGCCTGCAACTCGCTGCGGTCCTGGCGCTTGATCGCGTCGTCTTCCGCCGGTCCGTGCGTTCCGCTGCTCTGTTCGCTCACTGACCTGCCTCGCTTAGGCGGACGGCCCGAGCGCTGCGGTCCCAGGCCGGCTGGTAGCTAGAAAACGACCCTGCCCACTGCCGGGACCGGGGAAACGTCCCAGGCCGGACAAATGGGGGCCTCGGCCTCCAGAACGCTTACCGTCGAGCAGTCAGATGCCCTGGTGGCCAGGCTGCGGGACGGCTGATCTCAGCCCAGCCAGCCGCGGGTCAATGAGCCCGGGCCAGCGCGGCGCCGATGCGGCGCAGCTGGGTGGTCGCGCCGCCGAGCGCGAACTCGAGCCGCTTGGCGGCGACGAAATAGCGGTGCAGCGGGTAGTCAGTGTCGATGCCCACTCCGCCGTGGACGTGCACGGCGGTGTGCGCGACCCGGTGACCCGCGTCGGCAGCCCAGAACTTGGCGGTGGCGACCTCGGTGCCGCACGGCAGGCCGGCCGACAGCCGCCAGGCGGCCTGCCACATGGTGAGCCGGACCCCCTCGACGTCGATGTAGGCATCGGCGAGGCGCTGGGCCACCGCCTGGAAGCTGCCGATCGGCCGGCCGAACTGCATCCGGCTGTTCGCGTGCGCCGAAGTCAGCTCCAGCGCCCGCTCGACGACCCCGAGCTGCTGGGCGCACAGCCCGACAGTGCCGTGTGATACCAGCCAGTCAGTTATCTCTGCGCCGGCCGCGGGGCTGCCGAGCACCCGGTCGTCGGGCAGCTCGACCTCGGCCAGCTCGAGGCGCCCGGCCGCGTCGCCGTCCGTCATCTGCTGGGCCTGCACCACGACGCCGTGGTCGCCCGGCGCGACGAGGAACACGGTGATTCCCTGCGCCGTCGCGGCCGGCACCAGCATCAGGTCGGCCCGCGGGCCGACGGGCACCGCGGTCTTCGTGCCGGTCAGCAGCCAGCGGCCGGCCACCCCCCGCCCGCCCTCCCATTCCCCCTTCACGGCCGCAGGGGCACGGGGGTCGTCGCCATCCTCCTCGGACAGGGCGGCCGTGAGGACCAGCTCGCCGCGGCCCGCGGGCACAGCCCACCGCCGCTGCTGGTCGGGCGTTCCGAACCGGGCGAGGCCGCCGGCGCAGAGCACGACCGACGCGAGGTAGGGCACGGGCGCCACCGCGCGGCCGATCTCGGCCAGCACCGAGCACTGCTCCAGCAGCCCGAGCCCGGCCCCGCCGAGCGACCCGGGCAGCGCGGCGGCCAGGATGCCGGCCCTGGCCAGGTCGGCCCACAGCGCGGGATCGAAGCGGTCACCGCCGGCCTCGACCTCCCGCAGCCGCTCCGCCGTGACCCTGTCGGTGAGGATCGTCCGGGTGAGCGCGGCGAGTTCGCGCTGACTGTCGTTATGGGTGAAATCCATGGAGGTCCTCGGTGGTCAGCGGTTCGCGGCGGGCAGCCCCAGCCCGGCGGCGGCGATGATGTCACGCTGCACCTCGTTCGTCCCGCCGCCGAACGTGAGGATCAGGGCGGCACGGTGCATGCGCTCGATCCGGCCGGACAGGACGGCCCCGGCCGAGCCCCCGCGGACGTCGGCGCGGGCGCCGAGCACCTCCATCAGCAGCCGGTACGCCTCGGTGGCGAATTCGGTGCCGAAGACCTTGGTCGCCGACGCCGCCGCGGGGCCGAGCCCACGGCCGCCCCCGGCCCTGACAGCACTGTCGGCCTCCGCCGCGATCCGCCAGTTGACCAGCTTGAGGAACTCCGCCTTGGCGTGCACCCGGGCCAGGTTGAGCTGGACCCACTCCTGGTCGATCACGCGCTGGCCGCTGGCCAGCTTCGTGGCGGCGGCCCAGTCGCAGACCTCGCGCAGCGCCGAGCGGATCGGCGCCGACGAGGTGAGGGCGACCCGCTCGTGGTTGAGCTGGTTGGTGATCAGCGGCCAGCCCCGGTTCTCCTCACCCACCAGGGCGGAGGCGGGCACGTGCACGTCGGAGTAGTAGGTCGCGCTGGTGGTGGGCCCGGCGACCGTGTGCACCGGCGTCCACGAGAACCCGGGGGCGTCGGTCGGCACGATCAGGATGGACAGCCCCTTGTGCCGCGGCGCCTCGGGGTCGGTCCGGCAGGCCAGCCACACGTAGTCCGCGTACTGGATCAGGCTGGTCCACATCTTCTGGCCGTTGATCACGTACTCGCCGCCGTCGCGCACCGCGCGGGTGCGCAGGGCGGCGAGATCGGTGCCCGCCTCGGGTTCAGAGTAGCCGATGGAGAAGTGGATCTCGCCCGCGGTGATCCGGGGCAGGTAGCGCTCCTTCTGCTCCGGGGTGCCGAACCGCATGATCGTCGGGCCCACGGTATTGATGGTCAGGAAGGGCACGGGCACCTGGGCGATCGCCGCCTCGTCGGTGAAGATCAGCTGGTCGAGCATGGAGCCGTCGCGCCCGCCGTATTCCGCGGGCCAGCTGAGGGCCAGCCAGCCGTCCCGGCCAAGCTGCCGGACAATCTGGCGGTAGGCCCGCCCGCCGCCGTAGTCGCCTCCCGTGTCGGCCAGGCCGGCGCGGAGCTCGGGAGTCATCAGGCCGGCGAAGTAAGCGCGCAGCTCGCGGCGGAGCTGCTCCTGCTCGGGCGTGTAAGCCAGGTGCATCCACCCTCCACTGCCGTCATAAATAGAACGTGTTCTAGGAGTGTAACCCGAGGGAGGCGGATACGGTCGAGGCGCTCGGAGTAGATCATTATCCGAGCCATATAATAGAACGTGTTCTAGGAGTGCAGCCGAGGAGTCGCGATGGCCGAGGCGTTCGTGGTCGACGCGGTCCGGACGCCCGTCGGCCGCCGGGGCGGCGGCCTGGCCGGCGCGCATCCCGCCGACCTGGGCGGGCACGTCATCCGGGCGCTGCTGGCCCGCGCGGACCTGGATCCGCTGGCGGTCGACGACGTGGTGTTCGGCTGCGTGGACACGATCGGCCCGCAGGCGGGTGACATTGCGCGAACCGCGTGGCTCGCGGCCGGCCTGCCGGAAGCCGTTCCCGGCGTGACCGTGGACCGCCAGTGCGGCTCGTCCCAGCAGGCGGTGCACTTCGCCGCGCAGGCGGTGATGAGCGAAACCGCGGACGTGGTGATCGCGGGCGGGGTCCAGAACATGAGCCAGATACCGATCGCGGCGGCCATGCTCGCGGGACAGGCGTTCGGCATCGACGACCCGTTTAGCGGTTCGGAGGGCTGGCGGGCCAGGTACGGCACCGAGGAGATCTCCCAGTTCCGCTCCGCGGACATGATCGCCGCCAAGTGGGGGATCAGCCGCGCCGAGATGGAGCGATACGCGCTGGGCAGCCACCAGCGCGCGCTCGGCGCCATCGGCGAAGGGGCGTTCGAGGCCGAGATCGTGCCGTACGGCGAGGTGACGACCGACGAGTGCCCGCGCCGGGACACCTCGGCGGCGAAGATGGCCGCGCTGGCGCCGCTGCGCGAGGCTGGCCTGATCACCGCCGCGCTGTCCAGCCAGGTCGCGGATGCCTCGGCCGCGCTGCTCGTGGCCTCGGCCCGGGCGGTGCGCGAGCACGGGCTGCGCCCGCGCGCCCGGATCTGCCACATCAGCGCCCGCGGCGACAACCCGGTCCTGATGCTCACCGCGCCGATCGCGGCGACCGCGCACGCGCTGCAGCGGGCGGGGATGACCCTGGACCAGATCGACCTGGTGGAGATCAACGAAGCGTTCGCCAGCGTGGTCCTGGCCTGGCAGCGGGAGACCGGGGCGGACCTGGACCGGGTCAATGTCCACGGCGGCGCGATAGCGCTGGGCCATCCGCTCGGCGCGACCGGCGCCCGGCTGCTGACGACGCTGCTGTACGCGCTGGAGCGCACCGGCGGCCGGTACGGGCTGCAGACGATGTGCGAGGGCGGCGGCCAGGCCAACGTGACGATCATCGAGCGCCTGTGACGAGGGGCGTCGCCATCCCGCCGACGGCGTGCTGGCTCAGGTTCGGTTCTGGCGAAAGGTGAACAGGGGTCCGGAGGGCAGCCCAGCGCGGGCCGGGTGGCGGAGCCGACGCAGACGCCCCTGCCCGCGATCTCGGCGTCTTCCTCGCACATCGGGAGATTCATGGCGACAGTAGCTCTCGCGGTGACACGATGACTATCGCAGTCCGGGGCCGCGGCAAGCTCTGGTCGCTGAAAGCAGGCTGGATAGCCCCTGGAACACAACTAGCGGGCGTCATCGTCATCGTGGTCGAAGAGGAGCACTTCATGAGCCTGGTCATCGAGGCCGGCGACTCTCAAGCGACGAAGGCCGTCGCGGAGGAAGCGATCGGCGGCAGGAGCCGGTGACGCCTGTGTATCGCGTGCGAGGGCGGAGCGGCGCTGCTGACGGCTTTGGCGTGCTCGTGCTGGCGCTGCTGCTTGTGCTGGCCGGGTTCGCGTCGGCCGGGCCCGCCCGCGCGGCTAGCAATGGGTCGGCAGAGCCTGCGGTCGTCCCCGTTGTGGGGCAGCTGATAGTGGTGACAGCTGCCTCGCATTCCACGACGTACGCGACCCTGCGGGTATACCGGGTATCTCAGGGTAAGCGGGTGCGGGTGTTCGGACCGTGGACCGCCCGGGTGGGTTACAACGGCATAGACCCGCCGGGCCGGAAACGGGAGGGCGACGGCCGGACCCCTTCGGGTACCTATGGGTTCAGCTTCTTCTTCGGCGTGCAGCGGAATCTGGGGTTCTCCTTCCCCTTCCGGCATGCCTACACCTACGACTTCTGGGACGATGACCCGTTCAGCGCCCGGTACAACGAGTGGGTGGACGGCGTGCGCAACGCCGGTGCCAGCCCCGAGCCGATGCATCAGGTGCCGGCCTACGACTACGCGGCGGTGATCGCCTACAACGTCGCCCGCGTTCCGGGCCTGGGCAGTGCCGTCTTCCTGCACGTCGGGACCGGGGGGCCCACCGGTGGCTGTGTCTCCCTGCCGCGGGCGGAGCTCATTAAGGTACTGCTCTGGCTCAGGCCCCGCGCCAACCCGCGGATCACCATCTCCGCCCGGTAACACCCGCACCGCGTGCCACGGGGCGCGGAACACGATAGTGACGTCTCGGCGGAAACTATGATGAACTCCCTGATTAACGCCCGTCAAAGGCCTGGTTGACGCCCACGACCGCGCCGTGACTGCAGGTGCGCGTGGGACGGGAGCAGTCTGCCGAGGTGCTCGCTTGCGTGTTCTAATCGTTGGATGGACGTGCAGAGACCACGCTGGTGGACGTATCCGATCGAGTGCGCGAACGGCCATCCCTGGGGACCGGGCCAGGTGCGGGTGTCCTGGCGGCCGTGCCAGTGCGCGCCAGCCCGCGCCGGGCAGCCCCGTGGCAGCGGCCATCGGATGATCGCCTGCGGGGTTCCGGGATGCCGGTCGGTGTTCTTCGAGCCGCCCCACGATGCGGCCACGGCCTTAGTCGGCCGAGCGGATCACGCGTCACGCAGCCTGAGCAGGAGGCCGCCCGCCAAGAGTGCGGCCGCCGCCCAGGCGGCGAGCACGCCCAGGCCCGCCCAGGGGCTGATCGGCAGGCCGCGCAGGCCGGTGGTGGCCTGGATGGACAGCCCCGCGGTCATCGGCCCGATCTGCTCCAGGTGCCGGTGCCAGTGCTCGTTGCGGGCCAGTGCGGTGGCGATGATCGGGAACAGGTAGAGCAGGCCGAGCACGGTTCCGATGGCCGCCGCGGAGTCGCGCACGGCGGTGGCCACCCCGAGGCTGAGCAAGGCGATCAGCGCGAGGTAGAGGACCGAGCCGGCGGCGGCGCGCAGCGTCGGCCCGTGGGCCAGCGACAGCGCCGGGAAGCCGCGCGCGGCAGTGAACCCGTGGCCGGGCAGGAGGACCCGCCCGGCCAGCAGGGATCCGCCGACAGCGATGGCTCCGGCGGCCAGAACCAGGCCCGCGAGGATGAGCGCCTTGGCGCCCAGGACGGCGGACCGGCGGGGCATCGCGGTCAGGGTGGTACGGATCATTCCGGTGCTGTACTCGCCGCTGATCGCCAGCACGGCGAGGATGGCCACCAGAGCCTGGCCGAGCTCGATGCCGGTGAGGCTGAGCTTGGTGGTGTCCACCGGGCAGGCGGTGCCGGACGGGCACCGGACCGCGGCGGTCGCGGCGGCGCTGACCGCCACGGTCAGCGCGACGGTCGCGGCCAGGAGCCAGGCCGGGCCGGCCAGCGTGCGCAGCTTGGTCCATTCCGCATGCAGTACATCCCGCATAACGTCCCCGCGCAGCGCGGGCAGGCCCGGCTGTCCCGCGCCCGGCCCCTGGCTCACGCGTCCCTCCGGCGGAGCAGGACGAGGGCCAGGCCCAGGGCGAGCGCGGCGTAGCCGCACAGCACGGTGAGGCCGGCCCACGGCGTGAGCGGGAAGTAGCTGGAGCCGGGCGTGTAGAGGGCGGTGACCTGCGGGTACCGCGGCGCGGCCTGCTGGACGGCGAAGGCGGCGGCCGGGGTGACCCGCAGCAGCCAGTCCGTGACGCTGACCGGCAGGATGGAGCCGACGGCCAGGATGTACGGCAGCACGATCGCCGCGATGACGATGGTGACCGCCGCGGCGCTGCGCCGCAGCAGGGTCCCGAGGGCGAGGGCGAGGACGGCGGTCACGGCGAGCAGTGCCGCGGTGCCGGCGACGACGCGCAGCTCGGTCGGCCACGACGCCGGGAACACGTACGTGCCCCGGCCGCGCCCTAGCTGGGCCCCGAAGCTCACCGCGGCGGCGGCGGCCACCAGCCCGGCCACGAAGGTGACCGAGCCGATCACGATGGCCTTCGCCGCCAGCACCCGGCCCCGCCGCGGGCTCGCGGTCAGGGTGGTGCGGATCAGGCCCCGCCGGTACTCGGCGGTGATGAACATCGCCGCGATCACGACGATCGCGATCAGCCCCGCGAACGTGCCCACGAGGTAGTCCGTGAGGGTGGCGTCGGGATCGCCCTGGTTGCCATGCCCGGCGATGACCGGCGCGATGTCGCCGGAGCCGGTCACGGTGAACCGGCCGCCGGCCTGGTGATACCCGGCGATCCCCGGCGCGTAGGCGGCTCCTATGTACCCGCCGGCCCACGCTCCGCCCGGCCACGCACCGGACCGGCTGACGTGATCGAAGACAGCGGTGGCCTGGCTGGGCAGGTCAGACCCGTTGGTTGAGCCGAAGGACTGGGATATCACCGAGTACTCAGGGGAGGTGGTGAACAGCCCGGCCTGGACGGTCGATGGCAGCCCGGCCAGGTGAACGGCGCCGACCTGGGTCCAGTGCGTGCCGTCGGCCGAGTCATAGCCGGTGATCGTGTCGCCGGAGCGGGTCAGCCGCAGCCAGCGCGGGGACGCCGGGGAGACCGCGCCGGGCTGGCCCGCCGTGTCGCCGGTGTAGTTGTCCTGCATGCGCGCCCCGTGGTCCGTGGTGACCATCATCGCCGCGTAGGCCGATCCCGGGCTGGTGCCGTTCTTGATGATGACCCCGGCCTTGGCCCACGGCACGAGGCCGGGCCGCGTGTCGACGGGCGCGGCCGGGTTGGACGGGGGGTTGCCGTTCGCGGGCGGGAGCAGGCCGGTCAGCGAGGTCACCCGGACGGTGATGCTGCCGTTCCCGGCGAGCGGCTGGCGCACGAAGTAGAAGCTGTCGTCCACCGGCTCCCCGCCCGGACCCACCGCGAAGGTGCCCCCGCAGGCCGAGCCGGTCCGGACCGGGCCGCCGTCGTGCTGACAGGAGCTGCTGGTGGCGCCGGCGGCGAACAGCCCGAGCCCGAGCGTCACCAGGACGGCGACGGCCATGCCGATCACCCAGCCGCGCACGGTCCGGAACTTGGTCCACTCCGAGCGCAGGAGCTGCGCGAAGCCGTCCCGCCCCGTCACCTGGCCCGGCCGGTACGGCGTCATCGTGCCGGCGGTCATCGCGCGGCCTCCTCAGCAGCAGCCGCGCGGAACTCGACCGCCTCCCGGGTGAGTTCCATGTAGGCCTCCTCCAGCGTCGCGCGGTGCGCCGACACCTCGGAGAACGGCACCGCGCTCTCGGAGAGCTGGGCCACGACCTTTTCCGCCGCCAGCCCGGAGATGATGAGCGTGTCCCGGTCGGTAGCGGCGACGATGGCCCCCGCGCGCGCCAGCACCATCATCGCCTCCGACCGCGCCGTGGTGCGCAGCGTGACCTTGTCCCCGGACGCGGCCGCGATCAGCTCCCGGACGCTGGTGTCGGCGATCACCTGGCCCCGGCCGACCACCACCAGATGATCCGCGGTGTCTTCCAGCTCGCTCATCAGGTGGCTCGAGACCAGGACCGCCCGGCCCTGCGCGGCCAGCGACCGCAGGAAGCCGCGCATCCACACGATGCCCTCCGGGTCCATGCCGTTGAACGGCTCGTCGAACATCAGGACCGGCGGGTCGCCGAGCAGCGCCGCGGCGATACCCAGCCGCTGGCGCATGCCCAGCGAGTACCCGCCCGCCTTGCGCCGGGCCGCGGTGTCCAGGCCGGCCTGCCCGATCACCTCGTCCACCCGCCGGGCGCCCAGGCCCTGGGAGTGGGCCAGCCACAGCAGGTGGTTGCGGGCCGACCGGCTGGGCTGCAGCGCAGCGGCGTCCAGCAGCGATCCGACCTGGCTGAGCGGGTGCCGCAGGGACTGATACGGCTGGCCGCCTACCAGGGCGGTGCCGGCATCGGGGGCGTCCAGGCCGAGGATCACCCGCATCGTGGTTGACTTCCCGGCGCCGTTGGGGCCGACGAACCCGGTGACCTGCCCCGGCGCGACGGCGAACGACATCCCGTCCAGCGCTACCGCCGGCCCGAACCGCTTGCGCAGGCCGCTGACTTCGATCGTTGCTTCCATGTCCGGCAGGCTAGGGAACGGGGGAGGCCGATGTCGTCACGCCGCGGAGCGGTCTTCGCTGCCGCTGGCCCGGGGGACGTCTGGCGCTGGCGCATCCCTCGCACGGGGGACAGGGAATTCCTAGCCAGGGGTGACGCCTGCGCGCTGACCACCAGCGACAATGACGTACGTGGGCCTCGTGAGCGACCGGCGCGGAAGATGGGCCGAGGCGGGACGGCGAATGGCCGCCGCCCCGCACGCGCCCGCCGCTTTCGCAGCGCTCCTGGGAGCGCTCGCCACAGCCGAGGCCGGGGCCGTGCTGGCCACGCGCCCTGGCGCCAGCAGCGTGGACTGGTCGTTCGTCGTGGTCGTGGTGCTGGTCAGCCTGGCCACGACGGTGCCGCTCGGTTTCCTGTGGGCCCAGCCGGCGGCGGCCGCGGCGGCCGTCTCCGCGGCCTGCGTGCTGTCGCTCGCGGCCTTCCGGACGCTGACCGTCGCGGGCCTGCTGGCCGAGCTGACCGTCCTGTACCGGCTCGGGCGCCACGGCTCGCAGCTGCTGGCCGCGGGCCTGGCGCTGCCCTTCCTGGTGCTCGCGCTCGCCACCCCGGCCCTGGCTCAGGCCAGGATTCCCGCCGTGCTGCTGGCCGCGCTCGGACCGTCGGCGGCCTGGGCCGGGGCCGCGCACCGGTCGCGCAGCGAGGCCGTGGAGCACAGCGCCGCCCGCCAGGCCATCGCCGGCACCCTGCTCGAGCACACGGCGCGGGGGGAACGCGCACGCATCTCCCGCGAGCTGCACGATGTCGTCGCCCACCACATCTCCATGATCGCCGTTCAGGCCGAGACGGCCCGGCTGACCACCCCGGGGATGCCCGCCGCCGGGGCGCAGCGGCTCGCGTCGATCGGCGACACCGCGCGGGCCGCGCTGACCGAGATGCGGCGGCTGCTCGGCGTGCTGCGGGAGGACACGCGGGCCGCGGTGGGCGACCGCCGGCCCCAGCCTGGCCTGCGCCAGCTCAACGAGCTACTGGACGAGGCACGGGACATCTCGGGCGCGGGCACGCGGCTCATCGTCAGCGGCCAGCCCGCCGCCCTCGACCCCGGCGTCGAGCTCGCCGCCTACCGCATCGTCCAGGAAGCCCTCACCAACGCCCGGCGGCACGCTCCGGGCGCCGCCGTCGACGTGGAGCTGCGGTACGCCCCCGACGCGCTGTGGCTGCGCATCCGCGACAACGGGCCCGGGCCGCCCCCGGCCCCCGCTACCGGCGGCCATGGGCTGCTGGGCATGCGGGAACGGGCCGCGGCCGTCGGGGGCGAGCTGCGCACCGGCGCCGCCGCCGGCGGCGGATTCCTGGTCGAGGCCGTCCTGCCCGCGACGGCCGAGGCCGCCGCATGAGTGAGCCGGAGGGGCGCGGCACCCCGGAGGCGAGCGCGGAACTCCGCATGAGTGCGACCCCGGCGATCCGGCTCGTGGTCGCCGACGACCATCAGGTGGTGCGCACCGGATTCGCCGCCCTGCTCGACACCCAGCCGGACTTCACGGTCGTCGGCACCGCCTGCGACGGCGCGGAGGCGGTACGCATCTGCCGTGCGCTGCGCCCCGACGTCGTCCTCATGGACGTGCGCATGCCCGACATGGACGGCATCGAGGCCACCAGGCAGCTGGCTGGATCCGGAACCGGCGGGCCGCGCATCCTGATTCTTACCACCTTCGACCTGGACGAATACGTCTACGACGCGCTGTGCGCCGGGGCTAGCGGCTTCCTGCTCAAAGACGTCACCGCGGAGCGCCTCTTCGACGCGGTCCGCGTCATCGCGGCCGGTGAGGCGCTGCTCGCGCCCAGCGTCACCCGCCGCCTGATCAGCGAGTTCGCCCTGATGCGCCCCAAGCCGGAAGCCCAGTCCACGGCCGCGCTCGCCGCGCTCACCCCGCGCGAGACCCAGGTCCTCAAGCTGGTCGCCGAGGGCCTGTCCAACCTGGAGATCTCCGCCCGGCTGATGGTCACCGAGGAGACGATCAAGACGCACGTCAGCCGTGTGCTGAGCAAGCTGGGGCTGCGGGACCGGACGCAGGCGGTCGTCACCGCCTATGAATCGGGTCTCATCGTCCCGCGCTCCGGCGGGGGATAGTCCGGGAGTCAGCCGGGGCTGAGCGGGCCGGCGAAAGCGCCGGAATCACTGGTGCACGATGCGCTGCCCGTGATGCCGCCGTAGTTTTGCGCGAGGTTACCGACCGTGGCCTTGGGTGACTGGGTGGGCGAGGGTGAAGGTGAGGGCGTGGCCGACGGCTGCGGCGAGGGGGTGGCAGCCGGGGTGGAGGGCTTGCCGCCCGCGCTCTTCCCGCGTTTTGGCCGCGCGGCGCGCGGAAGCTTCGTGTCGTGCGCGATTGCCGAGAAGAGCGCATCGGCCTGCGGTTGCTGGAATTCGACCCAGTTGAGGTTGGGCGGGTAGAGGACGTTGCTGGCCTGAATGAACTGATAGTCCCTAGCCGACAGGCCGCGCAGGCTCTGAGCGATCTGCAGCAGGTCCGATTGGGTCAGCCCCGTGTCGGTGGTCATCGCGCCGGCGGCGTCGCCGAGCACCTTCAGCAGCCGGGTGGGGCTGGACAGCAGGTGGGCGTTCATGACCTGCTTGAGCGTCTGCGCGAGCAGGTAGTCGTCCCGCTGGATCCGCTCCAGGTCGGAGCCGTCCCCGGTTTCCTCGCGGGTGCGCCAGAACTCCAGGAACGTGACCCCGTTGATGTGGTGCTCGCCCTTGGAGAGCTTGAGCCCGGAGTGTGAGTCGTCGACGGCGACCGGCACGCAGACGTTGACGCCGCCGATGTCGTTGACCACGCTCACCAGTCCTGGGTAGCCGAGCTCAATGAAGTGGTCGATGCGGATGCCTGTCTGCTGCTCGATGGTCTTCCACAGGCAGGGCGGCCCGCCGTAGGACAGCGTGTTGTCGATCTGCTCGATCCCGCCCGGGTCAGCCTGCTGCCCGGCCCAGCCCGGCCCCTTGGCGCAGCCGTAGACCGGGACCACCGTGTCGCGGGGGATGTTCACCACCGTCACCAGGTGACGGCCGGGGGAGATGTGCACGATCATGATCGTCTCGGACACGGCGTCCCCGTTGTCGGCGCCGACGTGCCAGTAAAGCTCCTGCTGCCGGGTCAGGCCGGCGGTGCTGCCCGAGGCGAACACCAGGAGGTTCAGCGCGTTGGTGTACTTCGCGCTGACGTACGTCGGCGGCCGGTGGCCCAGGTCGGTCACGTCTACCCGGCGGATGCTGTCCCACACCTCCCGGTACTTCACGTACGCGCCCAGCGTAACGATCACCAGCGCGGCGACGACAGCGATCGAGACCCAGCCCATGAGGGTCATATGCCGCGGATGCCGTGGTCCGCCCCCGCGCTGGCGCCGGCTCCCGGGACCACTTGACGGCGCCCGCGAGTCCGCGACCTCGCTCTCGTCGGAGCCGCTCATACTCCTCTCCGGCCGGAGTCGTATCGGTCGCCGTGGGCATCTACCCGTCAGGCTGCGCCTGCAGGATGGTCCCGCTGGGTATCGGCTGGGTATCGACTAAGGGATCACCCACATTCTTCCCAGTTGCCCGCGACTGACACGATCCCGGTCATATCCGGGCCGCCACATGGGCGGCCCCTGCCCGGCGGCCCCTTCCTGGCGGCCCGGGAAAGCTCGGTGTACGCTCCCGACAGGTAGAACGTGTTCTAATTGCCTGGGCTGGCGACGGTCTCTGGCCGGGCTGGCGACGGTGCTCTTGCCCGACTGGCGACGGTGCTCGCGCCGGGCTGGCGACGGTTCTCACTGGAGGGCTGGCGATGGTTGCGTCGATCACGCGGCTGCACCGGGAGGGAGTTGTCATGCAGTTGAGCACCGAGCGCATTCTCACCACCCACACCGGGAGCCTGCCCCGGCCGGCCAGCCTGCCGCGTGCAGGCACGGAACGCACTGCCGAGCAGCTGGCCGAGGCCGTCGGCTCGGTCGTCCAGGCCCAGCTCGACGCCGGCATCGACGTGGTCAACGACGGCGAGGCGAGCAAGCCGAGCTACGCCACCTACGTTACGGAACGGCTGTCCGGCTTCGGCGGAACCGGCGAGCCCCTGCGGCCGAAGGACTTCGACGACTTCCCGCTGTGGGCCGAGCGGATGACGTCCGATCCGGGGCGGGCGCGGCGGCTGGCCAGCCCGGCTTGCATCGGCCCGGTGTCCTACCGCGACACCTCGCTGGTGCAGGCCGACATCGCGAACCTCAGGCAGGCGACCGCCGGGCGGGACGTCGCCGACGTCTTCATGTCGGCCGCCTCGCCGGGCGTGATCGCGATCTTCCAGCAGAACCAGTATTACGGCAGCGACGAGGAGTACATCGCGGCCCTGGCCGACGCGATGAAGACCGAGTACGACGCGATCCACGCGGCCGGCCTCGTGCTGCAGCTTGACTGCCCGGACCTGGCCATGGGCTGGAACGTCTCCCGGCTGGGCGGTACCCAGGAGGGCTTCCTCGTCCAGGTCGCCGGGCGGGTGGCCGCGATCAACCACGCGACCAGGGACATCCCGCCCGAGATGATGCGGCTGCATCTGTGCTGGGGCAACTACGAGGGCCCGCACACCAGCGACATCCCGCTGCGCCAGATCCTCGGGGAGGTGCTCAGGGCCCGGCCGGCCGCGATCTCGTTTGAGGGCGCCAATCCCCGCCATGAGCACGAGTGGGCGGTGTTCGAGGAGGTTCGGCTGCCCGACGGCAAGGCCATCATTCCCGGGGTGATCGATTCGACGACCAACTACGTGGAGCACCCCCAGCTCGTCGCGCAGCGGATCGGGCGCTACGCGCGGCTGGTCGGCCGGGAGAATGTCCTGGCGGGCAGCGACTGCGGCTTCGCCACGTTCGCGACATCCTCGGCGGTCGACCCGCAGGTCGCGTGGGCGAAGCTCGCCGCGATGGCCGAAGGCGCGCGGCTGGCGAGCAGGGCGCTGTGGGCCTAGGCGCGGTTATCCTGGCGAACCGGTCAGCCGGGCCGCGGTCGACGGGCCATCGCTCGGGTGCTGGGCGTTGGACGCGGCCAGGAACTGCGGCACCTCGCCACCGCCGTGCAGCAGCAGCGAGGCGCCGGACACATAGCCCGAACGCCGCGACGACAGGAACAGGCAGGCGTCGGCGACGTCGTCGGGCGTGGCCATCCGGCCGAGCGGGACCGTCGCGGCCACCGCCGCCACGGCCCCGGCGTCGCCGTAATGCAGGTGGGAGCTCTCCGTCTCGGCCAGCCCGACCACGACGCTGTTGACCCGGACCTTCGGCGCCCACTCCACGGCGAGGCTCACCGCCAGGTGGTGCAGCCCCGCCTTGGCCGCTCCGTAGGCGGCGGTCCCGGGCGAGGGGCGCACGCCGCTCACGCTGCCGATCATGATGATCGAGCCGGCCCCCCGGGCCTGCATGACCTGGTTGGCACGCTGGGACACGTGCAGCGGGGCGATCAGGTTCAGCAGGACAATCTTCTGGTGGAGGTCCGGTGATGTGGTGGCCGCCTCGGTGTACGGGGTGCCGCCGGCATTGTTCACGACGACGTCGAGGCGCCCCGTGGCCTCGACCGTGGCCGCGATGAGCCGGTCCACCTGCGCCGGGTCCCGGACGTCCGCCGCGATGAAGGTCGCCGCGCGGCCGTCGGCCGCCACCGCGGCTGGCGGCTCCCGGCGCCCGCACACGACCACGTTCGCGCCCGCGAGCAGGAACCGGCGCGCGATTCCCGCGCCGATCCCCCGCGTGCCGCCGGTGATGAGTACCGTGGCGCCGCGGACCTCGTCGTCAGCCACTGTGTCTCCTCGAACCATGGGGGGCCTCCCCAGCAAGAAGAAGGAGTCGTCGTGGCCATCAGCATGACAGCAGCGGGCGGGGTAGCCGAGGTGCTCATCGACTCGCCGCCCGTCAACGCGCTGACCGTGCGTGACTGGTTCGACCTGGCCGAGGCGGTCACCGGGGCCGGCCGTGACCCGCAGACCGCGGTCGTGATCCTGATGGCGGCCGGGCGGGGCTTCTGCGCCGGGGTGGACATCAAGGAGCTGCAGCGCGAGGGCCACCAGGCCGTCATCGGCTGCAACCGCGGCTGTGCCGCGGCGTTCGCGGCGGTCTACGAGTGCGAGGTCCCGGTCATCGCGGCGGTCAACGGGCACTGCCTCGGCGGCGGCATCGGGCTGGCCGGGAACGCCGACATCGTCATCGCCGACGAGGCGGCCAGGTTCGGGCTGCCGGAGGTCGACCGGGGGGCGCTGGGGGCGGCCACGCACCTGTCGCGGCTGGTGCCGGCCCAGCTCATGCGGCACATGGTCTACACCTGCCAGCCGGTGTCGTCCCGCGAGCTGCTCCGGCACGGGTCGGTGTACCAGGTGGTGCCCGCGGCGGAGCTGCACGCGGCCGCGCGGGCCGTCGCCGCGGACATCGCGGCCAAGAACCCCTACGTCATCCGCCTGGCCAAGCAGTCGCTGAACGGCATCGACCCGGTCGACGTCAAGCGCAGCTACCGGTTCGAGCAGGGCTTCACCTTCGAGCTCAACCTCAGCGGCGTCTCCGACCGGGCCAGGGACGACTTCATCGGCCGGCGGTCCACCCCGGGGGAAGGGTCCCCCCAAACCCCCCCGCAGGCCGCCGGTGACGCGGACTTTAATACATAACGGGAGCTAGCGGCGTGGACAAGTCCATGACGATCGGCGAGGCCGTGGCGCAGATCACCGACGGCATGACCGTCGGCATCGGCGGGTGGGGCTCGCGGCGCAAGCCGATGGCGCTGGTGCGCGCCATCGCGCGGTCGGATCTGCGGGAGCTGACCGTCGTGTCCTACGGCGGTCCCGACGTGGGGCTACTGGTGGCGGCGGGCAAGGTCAAGCGCGTGGTGTGCGGCTTCGTCACGCTGGACTCGATCCCGCTCGAGCCGCATTTCCGCCGCGCCCGCCGCGACGGCCTCATCCAGCTCACGGAGCTGGATGAGGGGATGTTCCGGGCCGGGCTCTCGGCCGCGGCGCAGCGGCTTCCGTTCCTGCCGATCCGCGCCGGGCTGGCCTCGGACGTTATGCGGGTCAACCCGGAGCTGAGGTGCGTCACCTCGCCGTACGACGACGCCGAGGAACTCGTGGCCATGCCGGCGCTCACCCTCGACGTGGCGCTCGTGCACCTGAACCGGGCGGACCGGGGCGGGAACGCGCAGTACCTCGGGCCCGATCCTTACTTCGACGACCTGTTCTGCCTGGCGGCCACCCGCCGGCTGGTCTCATGCGAGCGGATCGTGCCCACCGCCGAGCTGGTCGCCGGGGGGCCGCTGCAGAGCCTGCTGCTGAACCGGGCCATGGTCGACGGCGTGGTCGAGACCCCGCGCGGAGCGCACTTCACCAGCTGCGTGCCCGACTACGGCCGGGACGAGGAGTTCCAGCGGCGTTATGCAAAAAGTGCTGCGACGGACGAGTCGTGGGCCGAGTTCCGCCGGCGGTTCCTCAGCGGGGACGAGGCGGAGTACCTCGCGCAGGTCGACGCGCTGGCGGGAGCGGAACAGTGAACGCCGCGACCCGGGCCGAGATCTGCGTGGCCGCGTGCGCGGACGCGTGGGCGGGCGACGGGGAGATCCTGGCCAGCCCGACGGGGCTGATGCCCACGCTCGGCGCCCGGCTGGCCCGGCTGACGACCGCGCCGGACCTGCTGCTGACCGACGGGGAGGCCTACCTGCTTGCCGACGCGGCTGCGGCCACGGATGCGGCGGCGATCGAGGGCTGGCTGCCGTTCGGCCGGGTGTTCGACATGCTGGCCCGCGGGCCACGGCACGTGATGATGGGGGCCAGCCAGATCGACGCGTTCGGGAACCAGAACATCTCGTGCATCGGGGACTGGTCGCGGCCCAGGTCACAGCTGCTCGGCGTGCGCGGCGCGCCCGGGAACACCGTGAACCACGCGACGAGCTACTGGGTGCGCGAGCACTCGCCCCGGGTTTTCGTTCCGGAAGTGGACATGGTCTGCGGCGTGGGCCAGGACCGGGCCGCGAGCGGCCCGGCGTCCGCCCGCCGCTACCACGACCTGCGGCTCGTGATCACGAACCTGGCGGTGCTGGACTTCGGAGCCGCAGACGGCTCGATGCGCCTGAGCTCGGTGCATCCCGGCGTGACCGTCGGCGACGTGATCGCCCGGACCGGCTTCACGCTGGCCGTCCCGGATCGGGTTCCGCCGACGCGCGTGCCGGGGGAGCAGGAGCTGCGGCTGATCCGCGAGGTGCTCGACCCGGGACGCCGCCGGGACGCGGAGGTGAGCTCCCATGAGTGAGCCACGGGGAAATCCGCTGGGTCATCCACCACAGGGCGATCCGCTGCGCACGCCGCTGACGGAGCTGACCGGCGTGCGGTGGCCGGTGGTGCAGACCGGCATGGGCTGGGTGGCCGGGCCGCGGCTCGTGGTCGCGGTCGCCGAGGCCGGCGGGCTGGGCATCCTTGCCTCGAGCACGATGACGCTGGCCGAGCTGAAGCGCGCCGTGGCCGAGGTGAAGGACCGGACCGGCCATCCGTTCGGGGTCAACGTCCGGGCGGACGCCCCTGATGCCCAGGAGCGGATCGACCTGATCATCTCCGAGCGCGTCAAGGTCGCCTCGTTCGCGCTGGCGCCGACCGAGAAGCTGGTCCGCCGCCTGACTGGCGAGGGCGTGGTCGTGATCCCCTCGGTAGGGGCCCGGCGCCATGCGGAGAAGGTCGCCGCATGGGGCGCCGACGCCGTGATCGTGCAGGGCGGCGAGGGCGGCGGCCATACCGGCCCGGTGCCCACGTCCGTGCTGCTGCCCCAGGTCGTCGACGCGGTCGGCATCCCGGTGATCGGGGCCGGCGGCTTCGCCGACGGCAGGGGCCTGGTCGCCGCCCTCGCCTACGGCGCGGCGGGCATCGCCATGGGCACCCGGTTCCTGCTCACCAGCGACAGCACGGTCCCCGATGCCGTCAAGCAGGTCTACCTCGGCAGCGGCGTGGCCGACACCGTGGTGACCACGCAGGTCGACGGGGTCCCGCACCGGGTCCTGCGGACCCGGTTCGTGGCCGAGCTCGAGGCCGCCGGGGGGTGGCGCCGCCTGGCCCGGGCGGCCCGGAACGCGAACGCCTTCCGCAGGCTCAGCGGCGCGAGCTGGCGGTCGATGATCGGCGAGGGCCTCGCGGCGCGCGGCCATAACGAGCTGAGCTGGAGCCAGCTGCTCATGGCCGCCAACACGCCGATGCTGCTGCGGGCCGCCATGGTCGACGGCCGCGCCGACCTCGGGGTCATGTCCGCGGGCCAGGTGGTCGGGCGGATCGCGGACCTGCCCACGGCGCGGGAGGTGATCGAGGGCGTCGTCACCGAGGCCCGGGAGGTCCTGGCCCGGCTCGGCGCTGACCAGCCCGGCGCTTGAGATCAGCTCAATGCCGCTCAGCGGCCGTCGTCGTGGAAGCGCTGCCTTCGAGGAGGTGGCGGGTGAAGCAGCGCTCTGAGCTGTCCAGCTCGAATGCGGGCACGCCCGCGTGGCGGCCAGGGTTGCGCTCTTACCCATAGCGTGGTGCCATGCTGACGGTCGGAGTCGATCTTGCCGCCGAGCCGGAGCGGACTGCCGTCGCCCGGATCGAGTGGTCTTCCGGCCGGGCCAGGATCTGCGACGTCATCTGCGGAGCGGACGACGGCATGATCCTCGCCGCCATCGCGGAGGCGCAGAAGGCGGGCATCGATTGCCCGCTGGGCTGGCCGGATGACTTCGTCGCCTTCGTGGCCGCGCACCAGGCCGGCCACGTCACGATCCCCGGCGACCTCACGGGGCGGGAGTGGCGCCGCCAGCTGACCATGCGGCTGACCGACCGCGTCGTCCACGCAGACACCGGGCTGACCCCGCTGAGCGTCGCGGCCGACCGGATCGGGCACGTCGCCCTGCGCTGCGCAGGCCTGCTGGCGCAGCTGGCCCGCCGCGGCCAGGCGGTCGACCGCTGCGGGAGCGGGACCGTGGTCGAGGTCTATCCGGCGGCGTCGTTGAAGCGCTGGGGACTTCCTTACCGCGGCTACAAGCGGCCAGGTGACACCCAGCGTCTCGGGTACCTGGTGGATCAGCTCCTGGCCGCGGCTCCGTGGCTGGACGGCCGCGGGAGCGAGAGCCTGTGCCGGCGCTCGCACGACGCTACCGACGCGGTCGTGGCGGCCCTCACGGCCCGGGCGGCCAGCCAGAACCTCACCAGCCCTCCCACCGCACGCCAGGAACCAGCCGCCAGGACCGAAGGCTGGATCGCGGTTCCGAACGCGCCCTTGAGCCAACTCGCATGACGACGCGCCCGGCACTCACTGACCGAAGGAGTTGCGCGATGGCTTTCTCTCTGGACGGCCGGCTGGCCCTCGTGACCGGGGCGTCGGGCGGTATCGGCGGCGCGGTCGCGCTGGCCCTGGCCCGGGCCGGCGCCGATCTCGTGCTGACCTACTCCGGGCACCGCGATGAGGCGGAGGCCGTGGCCAGAGCGGTGACCGGCCTCGGCCGCGCCGCCATCACCGTGCAGGCCGACCTCAGCGCCGCCGGGGCCGGCCGGGACCTGGCCGAGCGCGTCACGTCCGCGGCCGGGCCGGTCGACGTGCTGGTGGCCAACGCCGGCGCCGGAGTCCTGCGCGCCTGGCAGGACGTGGATGACGAACTGTGGGCGCAGACGTTCGCCGTGAACGTCACCGCGGTCTGGCAGCTGACCCGCGCCGTGCTGCCGGGGATGGTCGAGCGCGGGTTCGGCCGGATCCTGCTGGTGTCCTCGGTCGCCGCGCTCACCGGCGGCATTGTCGGCCCGCACTACGCGGCCAGCAAGGCCGCACTGCACGGGCTGATGCACCACCTGGCTTCGGGTCCTCCCTGGCCGCCGAGGTAGTGTCGCAGCTCGCCTGACCCTGCCCGGCGGCCGCGTCATCTGCACGTCATCCGCCTTGGTTACGCTCGGACCTGAGCGGCGGAATGCGGCGCGGTGCATGCCGGTTCTCCGTGTGAAAATACGACCGGGTCTTCAGGGGATCCCGTCGAGATCCCCGGGAACGGAGCGGATCATGACCGGAGCCTCTGCGCAGCAATCGTCGTCGCCGCCGCACCGCGCCCTGCCCACGGCCGCGGACGTCATGGAGCCGGCGCTGTCGACGGTAAAACCGGATGACCACGTCGCCGCGGCCGCCTACCTGATGAAGCACGGCCATGCGACCGCCCTGGTGATCGTGGGCGACGAGGAGGCCAGGCGGCCGCTGGGCCTCATCACCGAGGCCGACATCGTCCGGGCCGTGGCCGACGGGAAGGACGTGAACGACGTCCGGATCCATGATCTGATGACGTCCGATCCGACCGTCATCACGGCGACGACCAGCGTTCGCGACGCCGCCGAATCGATGCTCGCCGGGCATTTCAGGCACCTGCCGGTCGTCGACGACGGCCGCCTCATCGGGATCGTCGACATCAGGGATGTCTGCCAGGCGCTGCTGGACTCAACCTCAGGATGATCTGTAGGCAGTGGTTTTGCGAGGCACGTCGGGCCAAGTCCCCGGGCGACCGGGAGGCGGTTGCGTGAACCCCTGGCAGGTGCTGAGTGAACACCAGCCGGAATCGCCGTCCGCCGAGGCGGCGAGGATGTCAATTCCAGGCGAACACCGGCTGCTCGAAGTGCGATACCCGCGTGGCGCGGCCGTGCAGGGCCACCTGGCAGAACTGATAGACGATCGCCGCGGTCGGCGCGTGCAGGTACCCGCCAAGCAGCGGCAGCCGAATGACCGGCGACGCCGACTCGGGAATGCGCACCAGCCTGGGCGCGACGTCGAGATCGGCCAGCGGGATCACGTGTATCTCGGCGACCTCGGACGCAGCCCCCCGCATCGCGGGGCTGACCGGTCCGCCCCACACCACCACGGGGGTGATGAGGTAGCCCGACCGGGTGGCGTAGTCATCGAGCGTCCCGAGGACATCACCGGGCGCGACCTGCACGCCGGTCTCCTCGAGCAGTTCGCGCAGCGCCGCGTCCGCGGCTGACTCGCCCACGTCGCGGCCCCCGCCGGGCAGCGCCCACTGCCCGGCGTGGGAGCGCAGCGTCCGCGCCCGCCTGGTCAGCAGCAGGCACTTCTGATCGCGGCGGAGTACGATGCAGACCGCGACCGACGCGGCGCGCAGGCCCGCCCCGGGAACCAACCCGCGGCGGAAGCGCCGCAGGTTCTCCGCCATGGCCTCCCGCGCCCCCCGCGGGTCGCCGGAGCAGGTCAGGATGGCGACGGCGGCGGCTCACAGGGAGCCGCGCCGGGTAGCTGGGCCGATCGGGAGCGCTTCGAGAGCAGCTCGTGGTACTCGTCTCCGCCGCCAATCATCCCGCTGACCAGCGGTGAGTGGGCGAGCGAGAACGCGCCAGCGAACATGACCAGCAGCGATAGTGCTTCCAGAGGTCCCCACGGGCCAGTGGTGCGCAGGTTGTCACCGAACAGCCCGATACCGATCAGGATGCTGGCGAGAGGGTCGATGAGCACGATCGTGGACTGGGAGGCGACGATCGGGCCTGCGTGAAAGGCGTTCTGGGCCAGGAACACGGCGAGCGCTCCGAAGATGGCCAGGGCGTAGGTCTGCCAGTGCCGGTAGAGCGAGGCCCAGTCGGCCGCCGCATAGCCGGAGACTTCCTTGGTGAAGGCGGCGGTGAGCGCGAAGCTGATGGCCGCGGCGCTCCCGAACATGGCGGCCCGCCACCAGCGCGGACCGCGGAGCGCGAGAGCGACGGCGGCGGCTATGGCCGCGACGCACGCGGCGCCGGTGATGATCCACTGCCACAGCGGCGGTGACGCCGTGCCGTACTCGGGGTCGGCGAAGTACAGGAAGCCGGCCAGGCCACCGGTGACCGCCAGTGAACCGATCAATTCACGTCGCGTGATCGCGAATCCGAACCAGAGGGCCAGGATCATGACGAGGAACACCAGCTCGGTGGTCAGGATCGGCTGGACCTGGGAGAGACGCCCGAAGTGCAGGGCGACGGCCTGGAGCAGGAATGAGACGATCATCAGGGCGAACCCGAGCAGCCAGATCCGCCGGCGCAGCGCGTAGGCGAGCAGGCTGAGCCTCAGCGTGGTACTGGCGGGTGCACGCTCCACCCCCATGCGCTGGAACACGCTCGTCAGGGCGTTGGCCAGCGAAGCCCCCAGGGCCAGCACAAAAACCATCCAAGCCGCCTTAGCAGTCCTCAGCGAAGACGCACGTATCATACAGACTTCTGAGCGGCATCCACCTGACCAGGGTCAACACGTCCCTGTTTGAGCGTGACCGCCATGCCCACGGCAAATTCCCTGACTCTGGAGCCAAACCCACGACGCGTGGGTTTTAATCCGAGATCATGGGAGTTCCTGGCGGCGCAGGCGCTTGAGGGGCTTGCTCACCTCGCCGAGGCGGGCGTCGGGGATCGCGATGACGGCGTGATACCGACCCCGCTGCAACCGCATCGATGGCACATCGAGGTGGTTCTGGCAGCATCGACGGCACATTGATGCGGTTGGCGGGACCCGGGCGCTTCCGAGAACCTCGGTGACCGGGCGCGCCACCGGCCCGGCAGGCGAGATACTGGTGCACGTGACGGCGACCCCCCCGGCCGGGCGCGACCTGCTGGCCGGCAAGGTCGTGGTCATCACCGCCGCGGCCGGCACCGGCATCGGCTCGGCCACCGCCCGGCGCTGCCTGGACGAGGGGGCCAGCGTGGCGGTCAGCGACCGGCACCAGGCCCGGCTGGCCGAGATTCACGACGAGCTCACCGAGGCGCACTCCGGCCGCGTGTGGTCGGCTCCCTGCGACGTCACCCGGGAGCGCGAGGTCGAGGCGCTGGTGGCCGGGGCGGTCCGCCAGTTCGGGCGCATCGACGTGCTCATCAACAACGCCGGGCTCGGCGGCACGAGCTCGGTCCTGGAGATGACCGACGAGCAGTGGCTGCGGGTCCTGGACGTCACGCTGAACGGCACGTTCCGCTGCACCCGGGCCGCGCTGCGGCAGATGGTCGCCCAGGGGCACGGCGGGGCCGTCGTCAACAACGCGTCGGTGCTGGGCTGGCGGGCGCAGCCGGGCCAGGCGCACTACGCGGCGGCCAAGGCGGGGGTGATGGCGCTCACCCGGTGCGCGGCCCTGGACGTGGCCTCGCACGGCATCCGGGTTAACGCCGTGGCGCCGAGCCTGGCCACCCATCCGTTCCTGGCCAAGGTGACGAGCGAGGACCTGCTCGCCGACCTGGCCGCCCGGGAGGCGTTCGGGCGCGCGGCGCAGCCCTGGGAGGTGGCCAACGTCATCGTGTTCCTGGCCAGCGACTACTCGTCGTACCTGACCGGCGAGGTGATCTCGGTGAGCAGCCAGCATCCCTGAGCCCTCACAGCGACGGCGGGGGAAAGCCGATGGTCTCGGCGGCCAGGGCCATCGTGTCCTCGCAGGCGAATCCGGCCGGGGCTGGGCCGGGTGCGGACCAGGTGGCTGCCGGCGAGGCGGCGAACATCGGGCCCAGGGCCTGGTGCACCGACTCGAGCGTCCACATGCCGTCGGCCGAGCCATGGTCGGCGGCCAGGAAAGCGGCCCGGATCCGGGGCGGCTCCAGCACGGCGGCGACGCCGCCGTGCACCACGAACACCTCGCCATTGATCCCCGCGGCCTCCGGGCTGGCCAGGTACACCACCAGCGGCGCCACGTGCTCCGGGGCGAGCGGGTCCACCGCCCCCTCGGGCGGAGGGCTCATCAGGCCCGCGGTCAGGCTGGTGCGAGCGCGCGGGCAGATCGCGTTCGCCCGCACGCCGTACCGGGCGCAGCTGCGCGCGGTGACCACCGTGAGAGCGGCGATCCCGGCCTTGGCCGCCGCGTAGTTGGGCTGGCCGAGGGCGCCGAACAGGAACGCCTCCGACGACGTGTTCACGATCCGCGCATAGACCGGGCCGCCGGCCTGCTTGCTGGCCCGGCGCCAGTGGGCGGTGGCCAGGCGGGTGGTCACGAAGTGGCCGCGCAGGTGCACCCGAACCACGAGGTCCCACTCCTCGGCGGACATCGAGAAGATCATCCGGTCCCGGGCCAGGCCGGCGTTATTCACCAGGACGTCCAAGGTCCCGAACGTCCCGAGGGCGGCGGCCAGCAGGCTCTCGCCGGTCGACCAGTCGCTGATGTCGCCCTCGCAGGCCACCGCCTGGCCGCCGGCCGCGACGATCTCGTCGGCCACCGCGTGCACGGCCGGGCCGTCCAGGTCGCCCAGCACCAGCCGCGCCCCGGCCCCGGCCAGCGCGATCGCCTCCGCCCGGCCCAGGCCGTTTCCGGCGCCCGTGACGATCGCGGTCCTGCCGTCCAGGGTCAGGCCGTCCATAACGTTATGGATGCTCCTTCACCAAGGGGCTAGTAGCCGGGTCCGCACAGGACTCCGCCGTCGGCCACGAACTCGCTGCCGGTCGAGTAGGACGAGTCGTCGGAGGCGAGGAACGCCACGAGCCGCGAGATCTCGACCGGTTCGGCGAACCGCGCGATGGGCAGCGACGCGATGAAGGCGGCGCCGTCGACGTGGTCGAAGGTCCCGGCCTGCTCGAGGGTCATCCTGGTGAGCACGCCGCCCGGATGCACCGAGTTGACCCGGATGCCGAACGCCCCGAGTTCCTGGGCGGCGACCTTGGTCATGCCGCGGACCGCGAACTTGCTGGCGGTGTAGGCCGAGAGCCCGGCCGCCCCGGTGAACCCCTCGATCGAGGAGATGTTGACGATCGACCCGCCGCCCGCCGCCTTCATCGGCTCGATCACCGCCTTCATGCCCAGCCAGCAGCCCACGGCGTTCACCTCGAGGATCCGCCGGAATTCGGCGAGCGGCATCTCGGCGATGCTGGCGAACTTCAGCACGCCCGCGTTGTTGACCAGCACGTCGAGCCGGCCGAACGCCTCGGTCGCCACGGCCACGGCCGCGGCCCAGTCCGCCTCGTCGGTCACGTCGTGGTGCACGTACCGGCAGGCCTGCTCGCCGAGCTTGGCGGCCACGGCCGCGCCCCGGTCGTCGAGCACGTCACCGAAGACAACCCGCGCGCCCTCGGAGACGAAGTGCCGCACGTGCGACTTGCCCATCCCCCGGGCGCCGCCGGTGATCAGCGCCACCTTCCCGTCGAGCCGGCCCATGACGTCTCCTCGGCCTTCCTCGGCCGTTCCTCGGCCCTCAGGGCTCCAGGCTCCGGGCTCCAGGGCGGCCGGAGGTCGGGCGGTTACGGAACCGAACTGAAACCTGTTCTAGTTTAGCAGCAGTCGCCGTGGTCAGGGTGAGGTCATCAGGCAGGTCATCCTGCCCGACTGAGCTGGCGCACCAGGTCCGTGACATCGGCCCCGGGCGGCGGGACGACCGCTATGACCGGCGTGTCCAGGCCATTGGCCTGGTACTCGGCGACCCGCTCCCGGCAGGCCTGCGGGGCGCCGTGCACGATGAGGTCATCGACGACCTGATCTCCGATCGCGGCCACGGCGCCCTTGCGGTCGCCGGCCGCCCACGCCTCCTGCATGGGCCGCATCGCCTCGCCCCGGCCCAGCCAGGCGTGGAACGCGGCGTAGGCGGGCACGGTCATGTAGGCGGCGATCATCCTCCGGCCGATCGCGCGGGCCAGCTCGGCGTCCGGCGTGGGGCAGACGAAGATCCTCGCGACCAGCTCGCAGTCGGGCCCGGCGGTCGCGCGCACCATGGGCACGTCACCCGGCGCCAGCCAGTTCGTGATCGCCGCGTCGGCCTCCGCCGCGGCGAGCCTGATCATCTGCGGCCGCAGCGCGGCCAGCGCGAGCGCCGGCGGCGTGGCGGGCACAGATTCGAGGCGGAACCCGTCCACCCGGAACGTCTCGTACTGCTCGGTGACCTTCTCCCCGGCCAGCGCCCGGCGCAGGAACCGCAGCATGTCGCGGGCCCGCTGGTAGGGGCGCGCGAACTCGGCCGCGTTCCACCGCTCCACCACGACCTCGGACGAGGTGCCGATCCCCAGCACGAAGCGGCCCGGCGCGAGGCCGGCCAGCGCGGCGCCGCTCATCGCCAGCAGGCCCGGCCCGCGCGTATAGATCGGGGCAATGGCGGTGCCGAGCCGCAGCTCGCTGGCCCACTGCGCGGCCAGGACCAGCGGCGTGAACGCGTCGGTGCCGTTGACTTCGGCCGACCAGGCGTCGGTGTAGCCGAGCGCGGGCAGCCGGGCGATGATCTCGCGCTGCTCGGCCAGGGCCATCCCCGGCAGCGGGAGCGTGATGCCCCATCGCGGTTTCGGTTCCACGGCCATCCTCTCCCTGGGTGTCCACGCCTGGGCGGGCACGGTCCAGCGGGTCCGGTAACGGTACCCAGATCGTGACAGATTCTGCCCGGCGGCGCCTCATGTCGCTGCTCACCGCCGACCTGGTCGTGACAGGATTCCCGCATGGCCCCGCAGTCTCCGGACGAGCCGTTCAGTCCGCTGTTCGATGATCCTGAGCTCCAGGCCGTGTTCGCCAGGTCCTCGCCGGCCGACACCGCAGCCGCGGTGCTGACCGAGGCACGCATGGTGCTGACCGAGATCGACAGCCCGCTCGACGCCGAGCTATGGGGCTCCGACATCGTCGCCGCGCTCGGCTCCGGCGCCCCGGCGGACGCGCTCGTCCAAGCCGCCGAGCGGTCGGGCACGACGGAGGCGCTGGCGACGCTCCGCGTGCTCGGCGCGATCGGCTCTCCGCAGCTCGGCGCCGCCGCGTCCGCCGCAGCGGCCCGGCTGGCCGCACGGGGGATCCGCGAGCCGGCCTGGGCCGGGTCGATCGGCACGCCGCGCCCGGGCGAATGCTGGCGCTACGGCGCGGCGCACGGGCACCAGGAGGCGGTGACCGCGACGTTCTGGTACGGGGAGCGGGGGCACGTGCTGTCGGTCCTGCTCGACCTCACCCAGGGCGGCGGCATCAAGAACATCTGGGTCGGCGACCGCGCGGACGTCCTCGACCGGACCAGGGAGATGGTGCGGCAGGACCCTGGGATGATCTTTGAGATGATCACGGAGGCTGACGCGCGGGCCCGGATGGACCGGGCCATCGCGGCGGGGGAGTGCCCGCGGCAGCCCGAAGAGGCCGGCAACGTCGCGTCGAGACGGGCCTTCCTGCGCGCGCGGGCCGCGGTGCTGCGGCGCTGACCCCGGATGGCTTAGTCCTTGACGGAATAGTCCAGCCTGGACTATGTTGCTCTCGTGACCCTCAGCACGACATCCCAGGCCATCCTGGGGCTGCTGTCCATCGTCCCGATGTCGGGCTACGACCTGGCTCAGGCGGCCGAGCGCTCGGTAGGCCGCTTCTGGCCCATCTCCAAGAGTCAGGTCTACGCCGAGCTGGCCCGCCTGGAGCCGCTGGGGCTGGTGCAGGGGACCGAGATCGCCCAGGACCGCCGACCCGACAAGCGCCTGTTCCACCTGACCGAGCGGGGCGAGCAGGTCCTCGACTCCTGGCTGGAGTCGGATGACCTGGCCGCTCCGAGGTTCCGGCTGCCGTTCCTGATCAAGATCTTCCTTGGCCACCGCACGGCTCCTCGGCACAGTGCTGAGCTGCTGCAGGAGGTCAGGGCCGGGGCGCTGGCCCAGGCGGAGGAGCTGGGCGTCTTGCTGGCCGTCATGGACCACCCCGACGCCGTCTACGCCAGGCTGACCGTGTCGCTTCTCCTGCGCATGGCCGAGACGATCGCGGCCTGGGCCCAGGACGCCGAGGCCGGCCTGCCCTCGGACCGCATCGGCATTGATCCGCGCCGGGCCGGCTCCACCATTGCGGCGGCCGCGTTCAAGGCGGTCCCGGCGCGCGACGCGGGCGAGGTGCCAGCGTGAAGGGCCGGCCGGGCCAGCCGGGGCCGCTGGTTGGCGCTGGCCGCTCGGCCGACGTCTACGACATCGGGCAGGGCCGGGTCCTGCGTCGCTACCACGATCCCGCCCGGTCGGTGCAGCGCGAGGCTGAGATCATGTCGTGGGCCGCCGCGCACGGCGTGCCGGTCCCCGAGGTGTTCGAGGCCGACGGGCCCGACATCGTGATGGAGCGGGTGGACGGGCCAACTATGCTCGCCTACCTGGCGCGCCGGCCGTGGCGGCTGCTGCGCCACGCTGCCGTCCTGGCGCGGCTGCACGAGCAGGTCCACGCGGTGCCCGGCCTGGACTGGCTGCGAGCACCGCTGGGCGACGGCGGGTCCCTGCTGCACATGGACCTGCACCCGGAGAACGTGCTGATGTCGGCCCGGGGACCGGTGCTGATCGACTGGGAGGGAGCCGCCCGGGGCCCGGCCGCGGCCGACCTCGCCCTCTGCTGGGTGGTCGTGGCCATGTCCGAGGTCCCTGGCCCTGCCTGGCAGCGGGCCGTCGGCCGGGCGGGCCAGCGGCTGTTCGCCGACACCGTCCTGCGAAGGTCCGGCGTGACCGTGAACGCCGCCTGCCGGGCCGAGGCCGCCCGCTTCCGGCTGCTCGACCCGCACCTCCTTCCGCCCGAGGTGGCCCGGATCCGCCGCGTCCTGGCCCGGGACGACCCGTCGGGCGCGAGCCCGGCCTGATCACGCGGCATCGCCCGCCGGAAGGCCGACAAAGTCAGCCATCCGCTCGACCGCGTAGCCGAAGAAACTGTCGGCCGGCTCGAGGCTGCCGACGAACTGGCCGAAGAGCTCGAAGCTGATCATGCCGAACAGCTGGGTCCAGGCGGTCAGCGCGCGGGCGATCACGGCAGGCGGCACGCCCGGCGCGATGGCGTCGGCGACGAGGACGGACTGCTCGGCCAGCTCCGGCGGCAGGGCGGGCGGGGACCCGGCGACGTTACGTATCTCAGGTCCGGCGTCGGCGAGCAGGCCGCCGAGGACGCGCACCGCCCGGGTGGCGGGCGCGACGGTGTCCCGGGGGGCCTGGTAACCGGGCACCGGTGATCCGTAGATCAGGGCGTACTCGTGCGGGTGCGCGGCCGCCCAGCTCCTGACGGCATGGCAGGTGGCGCGCCAGCGGCCACGGATGTCCGATGGCGGCGGCCCGGCGCTGGCCGCCTCGGCGGCCTCTCCCAGCGCGTCGTAGGCCTCGATGATCAGCGCGGTCAGTAGGTCGTCGCGGCTGGGGAAGTAACGGTAGAGGGCCGAGGAGACCATTCCGAGCTCGCGCGCCACGGCCCGCAGGGACAGCCCCTGGGCGCCGTGCGCGGCAAGCTGGCGCCGTGCCTCCTCCTTGATCTCGCGGGTGAGCTCGGCCCTGGCCCGCTCGCGTGCGGTCCGGGTAGCGGTTCCAGGCGCGGTCATCCGCCCAGTGTGCCAGTTTAGAGAGCATCGATCAATAACAAGAACACTGCTCTTGACAGTTAGGATTGCCTTGAGCATACTGCTCTATATAGAGAGCAGTGCTCACATCAAGCCAGGGGAGCATCCGATGTCGGTCCGTCCAGAATCCGCAGGCAGCCCCGAGCGCCGTTACGTGGTCCCGGCCAGCCCGGCCGGCCGCGTGGTACTCGGCCTGTTTAACAGCACGGTGGCCGCGTCGACCCGCCTCGGGATCAGCATCCTGGGCAGCCGGGTCCTGTACGTACGCGGGCGCAAGAGCGGCGAGTGGCGCAGCACCCCGGTGAACCTGCTCACGTTCGAGGGCCAGCGGTATCTCGTCGCGCCGCGCGGTCACACGCAGTGGGTGCGTAACATGCGCGCTGCGGGCGGCGGTGAGCTGCGGGTCGGCCGGCGCGTGGAGACGTTCACCGCCACCGAGCTGGCGGACGACCAGAAGCCGGAGCTGCTGCGCGCGTACCTGAAGCGCTGGAAGTTCGAGGTCGGGATGTTCTTCGAGGGCGTCGGCCCGGATGCGCCGGAGGAGAAGCTGCTGGAGATCGCCCCCGGCTACCCCGTGTTCCGGATCACCACCCGCCCCAAGTGACGCTACGCCGTCAGCGCCAGTGTCGCGCCGTGGGCGTCGGTCAGCCGGTGGTACCCCGCGCCGTCAGGGAACCGGGCCAGCGGGCCGGATACCCTCGCGCGCGGCCCGTCCGGGCCGACCAGGATGGTGCCGTCCGCCCCGGCGGCGACCAGCTCGCCGTCCACGCGGAGCAGGACCGGCCCGTCGCCGCGGGCAGAGATCGCCGTTCGCCCTTCTCGCAGCCCGTCCAGTACCGCCCCGGGCTCGTCGCCGGCGCACTCGACCCACGTCGTCGGCGATCCCGGCGGGGCGTCGTCGCCAGGCCGGTGCCAGTCACTGCCGCCGACCGGGATCGCGCTAGGATCCCAGGCCAGCCACCAGGCGAGTGGCATGGTCCAGCTCAGGTCGAGCCAGCTCCAGTGCCAGAGCTCGACCAGCGGGGGCCGGCGATTCATGGGCATCGTCCAGCTCACGTGCCCGCCGATCGGGTGATTGACCGACAGCAGCCCGCCCCACCGTTCCGTGGCCGCCAGCCAGGAGTCGGCGGGCTCGCGGAAATCGACCCAGCCGATGTCGCCGAGAGCGCCCGCGTGGCCGGCCTCCACCGTCACCTCCTGGCCGGGCACCAGGATGATCCCGTGCTCCGCGGCCGCTTTGGGAAGCTCGGCATGGTGACTGATCGTGTTGTGATCGGTGATCGCGAGGAAGTCGAGGCCCTGCCCGACCGCGAACCTGGCCAGCTCGGGCACGGTCATGGCCCCGTCCGAGTGCACCGTATGGGAGTGCAGGTCGCCCGCCAGCCAGCGTCGGCCGGGGCTGGCCGGCAGCTCCCGGCGGGGCGGGCGGTCAGCCAGCGGGGGCAGCGGGTCGGGAGGCTGTCCGGGGGCCAGCTCGCCCCGCGTGCTGCTGACCTCCGCCGTCAGCCGGTACTCGGCCCCGCCGGGCGGCACCCGGTGCAGGCCGATCATGACCCGCCAGGTTCCCGGCTCGAGGTCGCCGGGCAGGTAGCCGGGTGTCGCCGCTTCCGGGGTGATCACGAACGACCGGCGGGCGCCGCCCGACCAGCCGCGGAACCCGCCGGGCCCGATGCAGCCCAGGTCAAGGACGGCGCCGGACCAGTCATACTCAAGCTCGGCCCGCAGCCCGCACGCGCCAGCGGGGACCTCCACCGGCAGGTACTGCCACGAGGAGCCGAAACGATCCTCCAGGGTCCACCGTCCGCTGTGCCACGTGATGACCATGCGCCCATCTGAGCAGATGCCCGCCCGGCTGGCCACCGCGACCCGCGGTCAGGCAGTCCGCGAGCAGTGTTAGCGCCCGGCCGCGGGCCTGTCCGCCGAACCCGCACACCCGGCCGCGGCAGCGGTCAGCGGCTGCCACCGGCCACCCTGGAACCCAGTTTCAGCAACAGTGGGCGGGCCGAAGGCCCATGAGATCTTTGTGGTCAGCAGCGGCTGTTCCCGCGACCGCTTGTGACCACGTTTCAGCCGGGCGC
>Ga0209648_10000089_pt1 | contig 57539 bp, 49 predicted proteins | sample GraSoi2013_115cm_FD_185830 | JGI IMG/M metagenome (GOLD analysis project Ga0209648, IMG submission 185830) | Grasslands soil microbial communities from the Angelo Coastal Reserve, California, USA - Sample 9_17_2013_115cm (SPAdes) (version 2) | ecosystem: Environmental > Terrestrial > Soil >... | reverse complement strand
GCAGAAGAACGGGGCAAACATCGCGGGAGCTACGTCGAGCAGTTACACGACGCCGGTGACGACGACGTCAGATAGCGGATCGACGTTTGATGTGCTGGTGACGAACACGGCAGGCACGGTGACGAGCGCGGCGGCCACGCTGACGGTCAACCCAGCGCCGGTAGCGCCAACGATCACGACACAGCCAGCGAATCAGACGGTGACGGCGGGGCAGACAGCGACGTTCACAGTGGTGGCGGCAGGAACGGCGCCGCTGAGCTACCAGTGGCAGAAGAACGGGGCAAACATCGCGGGAGCTACGTCGAGCAGTTACACGACGCCGGTGACGACGACGTCAGATAGCGGATCGACGTTTGATGTGGTGGTGACGAACACGGCAGGCACGGTGACGAGCGCGGCGGCCACGCTGACGGTGAACCCGGCGCCGGCCCCAGTAATCCAGCCGAGTCCGACGTCCTTGAGCTTTCTAAACGACCCGGTCGGAACTACGTTGTCCCAGGTCTTAATCATCAAAAACACTGGTACAGCCACCTTGACGATTAGTCAAATCACCGCAACTGGTTCAGGCTTTAGCGTTAGTGGATTCTCATTGCCCCTGAGTATAAGCGCGGGGCAACAGACAACAGTTGCGGTGGGCTTCCTACCGACTACCGTAGGCACCGTTTCCGGTAACATTTCCATTGCGAGCAATGCACCTACCTCGCCAACGTCTATACCTCTCTCCGGCACGAGCATCGCTGCTGTCCTCACGCTTGGGATCAACCCACCAACAGGTCTGAGCTTCGGAAGCGTGACGACGGGTACTTCCTCAGCCACGCAAAACGTCACGATTACCAACACAGGTAATTCCAACGTGACAATCTCACAGATCAACTTGACGGGCGCCGGCTATACAATGACGGGAGGCAGCGCACCTGTCCTGCTTACTCCGACGCAGAGCATCACATTGGTAGTGCAGTTCAGCCCCACAACGACCGGTAGTTTACCTGGCAGTATTACGGTAGTGAGCAACGCAACAGGGTCACCAGCGACAATCACTCTATCAGGAACAGGAGCTGCACCGGTGCAGCATTCGGTGTCGCTAACCTGGAATGCCAGTACGTCTACGGTTTCCGGCTACAACGTCTATCGCAGCACAGTGAGCGGGGGTTCGTACACAAAAATCAACTCCTCGCTGGTTGCGGTTCTCAATTACACGGATTCAACCATACAGAACGGCACGACGTACTACTACGTGACGACGGCGGTCGGTTCTACCGGCAGTGAGAGCACGCTCTCGAACGAGGTGTCCGCTCCAATCCCGTGATTGGACAGTTGGATTCGGGCAGTTTTCTTGTGTGGCGCATGGCGAAGCTAGGGAGGCACAATTCCCCTGAATGTGCGGGGAGAGTAAGGCCAAAAACCCAATCCGTAGAAAAGTAAACATTTACTGGCACTGAGAAAAATCGGAGAGTAAGCTATCCGCTTTCTGTCCGCTGGAAGGCCGAAGAATTCTCATGCTTAGTGAGCCAGGCCTTGTTTTCAGGTTCAGACATCCGCAGATGGATGGATCTGGCGGACAGGGTCAATACCTGTACCTAATCTAGACTTCCATTCAGTATCGCCGGACTTGCTATGGCCGTACCCTTACGTTCAGAGAAGTACTGAGGGTCTGAACGATGAGTTTTGGGCAAAACAGGGATGCTGAAGGCACTCTCAGTAACTTGCCGGCGCTGGTTTCTCGAGCGAGGCGGGCTATTTTGTGCCTGGGGCTGCTTTTGCCCGCGCTGTTCACCTGGGGCTGCTCTGGTATCGTTAGTGGTCAGAACACGACCGCTTCTCAGCCGCCCCCGCAGACGTTTAGCATTTCTGGGACGATCACGCCCGTCACAGGTGGAAATGGCGCGACGATAACCGTTACTGGGGCAGCAAACGCTACAGCCACTGCCAATAGCTCAGGGAATTTCACGGTATCTGGTTTAGCCAACGGAACGTATACGATCACCCCAAGCCACGCGGGGTATAGCTTCAGCCCCAGCAGCATGAACGTAACAATCAGCAATGCAAGCGTTACTACCGGAATAAGCTTTACGGCGACAGCTCTCACCTTTGGTATCTCTGGAACGCTTAACCCAGCAATAGGTGGAAGCGGAGCAACGGTCACGCTCAGTGGGCCTGCGAGTTCGACAACGACCTCCGACGGCGCGGGCAATTATTCGTTCTCCGGACTGGCGAACGGGATGTACGCTGTCACGCCTAGCCATGCGGGCTATACGTTTAATCCGGGCACGCAGACAGCTACCATCAATGGAGCCAATGTTACTGGGGTCAATTTCACAGCCCAGGCAAACCAAACCTTTACCATCTCGGGAACACTTAGCCCGACGACGGGTGGGAGCGGCGCAACGGTCGCGTTGACTGGAGCAGCTGTAGCAACCACGACTGCCGACGGTGCAGGCAACTACACTTTCAGCGGACTGGGGAACGGAGCTTACACGGTAACACCTACAAGCACGGGATATGCATTTACACCAACGAGCCAAAGCGTGGCGATCAGCGGCGCTAATGTTCTTGGCTTGAATTTCACAGCTAACGCGGTAGCTGCGCATACCGTGGCGCTATCTTGGACTTCCAGCACCTCCTCAACAGCGACCGGATACAACGTTTACCGAAGCACGGTTACTGGGACGGGGTATGTAAAGATCACTCCTTTGCCGCTTTCCGCCGCTCTTTTTAGCTTCACCGACACCAATGTACTCAGCGGCACGACCTACTTCTATGTAACTACGGCAGTGGATGCAACCGGGATAGAGAGCAGTTTTTCAAACGAAGCCATCGCGGCCATCCCGTAGTTTTATGCGGGGTGCATTCCATCTATATCCTGAGGAGAGCTCTTGAGGAGTTCACCTGTCACCGTTGCCGCTTTGCTAAAACGGTGCCCCGAGAATCGATAATTGAATGTAAGACTTACGGATTCTGAGACCTTCAGGGTGAGCTTTTGAAATTGAAGCAAATTCCGTAAGAGCTTTTGCGTTATCACCTCGACCGAGCTAGCAATCCGCGACATTCTGGAGGCCGTGAGGTCGCTGCTCAGATCCGTTTTGGCCTCCCGCAAGACCCTTTCGGCTAGGTTTCCTCATCCCTGGGTGGCGTACATCGGGGCGAGGGCCGCGCGCGGGCAGCTCTTTTCGGCGCGATCGCAATTGCTCTCCGAAATGCTATCTCCCCATCATCCCAACGCTTCTGACCCTGGCAAAAGTAGCGTGGGGCCATCGCGGTGTCGGGCGAGGCAGGAGACAGGGTTTCAGCCTTCAGGAAGTCTGCTATGGAGTCTTCAAATGCTGCAGCCTTCCTGTTGAAAGGCCGCGAGAATTCAGATAGGCGGGTGAATTGTTAGGTGAGGAGTTGACTGTCTCTGCCACTTCCCTTAGACCGTCTTGAAGGCTGCCCATAAGCGCGTCTGCGTCAGACAGGAGGATCCGCGCATCTAGTATCGAGGATTATTCTTTAGAAGGAACTGCGCTTGGTTTTTTGCCTAGGCGCCTCTTCTGCCTGCCACGTAGAGCTGTCCGAGGTGTAGATATATTGGCATATTCTGAGGATTAAGGTCAGTGGCACGCTGCAATTCTTGAAGGCCGAGGACCAATTTGCCAACTTAAGTTGATACTTTGCCATCTTGAAATGCGCTTCGGCAAATCTCGGATCTATTTGGGGAGCCCGGCCATAGGTCAGCAAGGCTTTGCGGAATCTGTCCCGCGCGAAATAGCCGTCGCCCTGTTCTACAAACCTACGTTTTCGAACGTTGTTGGGTGACTAGGGTGCACCCAACCAGTACTAGAAGGCGAGAACCGAGAATCAAGTGTCAGGAGGACCCAGGGTTAGTGTACGGCTGCAATTTTACGGCAGGGTGAGCTCGACGAGATTCACTCCGGAGTAGGTTTCTAAATATATGAAATCAAAAACTTTACAGTCAACATGACTTGTTTCGGCATACAGGGAGCTCCGAATGCCTTCTCCGAAAGTCCCGTTCGGTATCCGCACAATGCCAAATTCTTGGATATTCTGGGTACAAGACTTCCACTATTTGAGGAAATGGAGAGAATCGTAAGAACGACTTCAAAGAGAAGAAGTGGTGTTAGCTGTAAATCACAGTAAATACATGGGTTAAGATGGGCCCTTGGAATCTGTAATACTATGTGGTGGCATTGCGCGTGCTCCCCTTTATGTAGCGTAGACTGACCCATTGTTGCGGAGAACAAAGCATGGTTCGGAACGGCGAAATCGGGTTAGAAGATATAAAGAGAGTTATTCGGAAGCGCTGGTGGCTAGTTCCCCTGTGTGCTGCGGGCTGTTGTGCGCTCGGCATCCTTTTGGCAACACAACTTCCGAAAAAATACACGTCGCAGACACTCGTCTTGGTGGCGAAACCTACCGTTCCGACGGATATAGTGAAGCCAGTTGTGACAGAAGATTTGAATCAACGACTGGCGTCGATGAAACAGCAAATCTTGAGCCGCACGCGCCTGGAGCCGGTTCTCGATAAGTTCGACATTTACCGCGAAGACCGAAAAAAAGTGCACACGGAGGACTTAATTGAGCGCCTACGGAAGGCGATAGAGATTTCCCCTTTCGAACCAATGGCCGGGACCCAAGATCGGACAATGGCTGGTTTCAATGTGAGCGTAACATTCAATAATCCGCAAACCGCCCAGCAGATTTGTACCGAAATTACGTCCATGTTCATGGAACAAAACGCGAGGGCTCTGGAGCAGCAGGCAGTCCAAACAACGTCATTTCTAAGCCAGCAATTGGATGAAGCAAAAGCGAAGCTCGATGAGCAAGATGCCAAGCTCGCTCAATTTAAACGTCAATTCATCGGATCGCTGCCTGAGGAAGAGCAGACCAACCTCACTCTCATGGGGGCGCTGAACACGCAACTGGAAGCAAATACACAGGCGCTTAGCCGAGCACAGCAGGACAAGGCGTTCAATGAGTCTTTGCTGAGTCAGCAGGAAGCGAGTTGGAAGGCCTCTGGTAAGGGGAAGAATCCTGAAACCGCAGAGGAGGAACAATTGCGAGTTCTGCAAGATCAGTCAATTGCACTCGAATCGCGATACACTGCAGAACATCCTGATGTAATCAAGACCAAGAGACAGATCAACGACCTCAAGAAGAAAATGGCGGAAGAACGAAACGCCAGCGGTCCTTTGACCAATACGGGATCTGAACCTCCGCAAATCCAACAACTCCGCGCCGTCCTGCGGCAGGATGAGATCAATATTGCTGATCTGACGAAGCGGCAACAACAAATTCAGGAGCAGAGCCGAGTTCTTGAATCGCGGGTGCAGGCTGTTCCTGGGGTGGAGCAAAGGTTGAAGGAATTGACGCGCAACTATCAAAGCGCGCTAGATTTTTACAACGACCTTTTGAAGAAGCGAGATAATTCGGCAATGGCAACAGATTTGGCGCATCAGCAGGAAGGGGAGCAGTTCCGCGTATTGGATCCTCCGAACCTGCCGATGAAGCCGTCATTTCCGAAGCTCTCAATCTTCGCGAGTGGCGGTCTGGGTGCGGGTTTTGCGTTGGGTTCTGCCATCCTGTACATTTTCATGGCCATGGACCAGACGCTGCACACGGAGAGAGAGGTGGAGTTGTTTCTTAAGCTCCCTGTCCTTGCAAGTCTTCCAATCTTTGATGCTTCCGCATTAATGAAGAAACATAGGGATGTCCCAAGACCATCTGTGTTTCACGCTAACTGAATCGTTCAGAGAGGCATCCAAAGGAACTATGAGTCGCATTCATGAGGCCCTGAAAAAAGCCGCGCAAGACAGAGCTATCCAAGATACAACCGGACTGACAGCAGGAGTGAGGGAAATCGCCGGAGAAAGTCGAGGCCCAGTAACAGGGCCATCAGATGTCGGCCTACCGGCGATACCACCGCGAATCGTCACTACCGGCAATCAGGTTATGCCACTGCGTTATGAAGAACTTGCTCTGCGTTGCAAACACCTTGAGTGGCGGCTCGACCCACTCAACAGCGTCTTTCAAGATTCGAAGATCGGGCGTGCGGCTTCGGAGCGGTTTCGGACCTTACGTTCCCGGTTGTACCAGATTGCGAGTACCCGCACATTGCGGAGAGTACTTGTTACGAGTAGTGTTCCAGGGGAAGGAAAGAGCTTTGTTACGTCAAATTTAGCCTGGTCGATTGTCCAGCAGCCTGACTTGCGGGTCTTGCTTATAGACGCGGACATGCGAGCGTCGCAATTACACACTACGCTAGGCGCCCCCAATCGTCCGGGACTCTCAGACTATTTGGGGGGCAAAGCGAGCGAATTCGAAATTACCCAGAAAGGTGTGGACAAGAATCTTTTTCTGATCCCCGGTGGGAGCCAAGTTTCAAACCCTAGCGAGCTACTGCTCAGTGAAAAGCTGAAACAGCTTCTGGATCGGCTCACTCCAATATTTGATTGGATCATCATCGATTCACCGCCTGCCATGCCAGTTCATGATCCGAGCATTCTGGCTGATCTGACAGACGGAGTGTTGCTCGTAGTCCGAGCTGGCTTTACACCCGTGGAAATCGCAGAAAAGACAGCTACGGAATTTCAAAGCAAGAATCTGCTTGGGGTAGTGCTCAATCAAGTCGAAAAAGCCGACTCCTATGGTGATTATTATGGATACCACCCGGCTAAGAATTGACGAGCGAACCTCCATAGCCGAGGCCATGTAAAGCGCACAGGCGATACGATAAATCTTCAGAGAGTTGCAGGTGCCTTTCCGCATGGGATTTTGCTTGGCAAGTTGAGATTTCTCCTCCATCTTTAGCTTCACCGACTTGGGTTAGGTCAACGACAACTTGCTCTAAGCCCAAACTCGTACCCCGCATAATTGACTCCAACCGGCGCGTAACGAACATTTGGGACCCTTAGGAGATTTTTGAATACGCAGTCGACAAGTGGACTCTTGGATTCCCGACGCTGAAGAAGAGCGAGAACAGACGGCAGCAACAGTAGCCAGCGCAAAAAAAACGTTCCCTCCTTCGTGATGCAATCTCCCAAGAAGAAGGCGGGATCGACATAAACTGCCAGCATTGAGGGTATCGCAATTCGGATTCCGTTCTTGACAATCATCATTAGCAGCTCGGAAGCGACAAACAGAGCCTTGCTCCAGAAACGGTTGAGCCGAAAATGGGAGACAAGCACGCAAGGATGAACAGTGCCATGCTTGAGCGGATGCCGCGAAACTCATACGTCACTTTCGATATTGTAACGCGCAAGATGAAAGACAAATCCGTCACGCAGGACTGGGACTCATCAGAGGTCGAAAAGGGCTGGCGTAATCCAAGCCGAACCCAATTGAAGGAGATAGACGGTATCGTTGAGAAGGACATTGGGCAAGTGTCACCAAACCAAGTTCCCAACTTAGCGAACATACTTTGGCTTATTTAGATGATCGCCAGGATCAATCAGATGGCACCTGATACCTGTAGATCCTATCGTGTTATTCTTCTTCGAAGTTGATGCAGGGACGCTAACCGAGCCCGTAACAAATTTCGAAAACATCGAGCGGTCGAGCTTCTCTTCCTTGGCATATCCAGAATAGACTAGCCAAGGCATGTGCCTTCTCGTGATCGGGCAAGGAGCTTCCGGATATTCTCGCAACGTGCTTATAGATCTGCACCGCTTTCGGGTTCACCCAGAATTAAGGGAAATTGCGCTGCAACAAATTTGGACTTGCAGATGCCTTCGTCACCTCAACTCATCACTCTCCACTTAGGCCTGCAGTTGTCCCGCATGTAGTTTAGTACGCGCCCTCACCACCGAGAACTGCTCGTGGAGTCGCCATGAGAATTTTCAAGTCGAGCCAGAGAGACCAAGATTGTGAATATCGGAGATCCAATCGAACCATGTCATCGAAACACATCCGGCTCCGGCCGCTGACCTGCCACAAGCCGGTAACACCCGGTTTCACTTCGAGAACCCGCCGGCGGTGCCAAATGTCGTAGGCTTCAAATTCATAGGGTACTGGCGGCCGAGGACCAACAAGAGACATATCACCGCGCAAAACGTTCCAGAACTGGGGAAATTCATCGAGGCTCGTTTTGCGAAGGAATCTCCCGATCGTTGTGACGCGCGGATCGTTCGTGAGCTTGTAGACGACTGGCTTTCCAGGGGCGGCACTTTCACTGCCCGACTTACCAGCGATGAATTGCTGGACGTACTCCTGATGAATCCTTGGATCGTTGTTTTCATGCATGGTTCGGAACTTAAGACACTTGAATGAAGCCCCGAACTGTCCAAGCCTCTCCTGGCGGAAAAGCACGGGACCTTTGGACGTTAGTTTTATGGCAAGCGCTATAGCGGCAAGAAAAGGGCTAAGAAACAGAAGCAACACGCTACTTCCCACAATATCAATCACGCGCTTAATAGCTTGAGGAAGGTACTTCCTCGAGTGTCCGCTCTGAAGATCTGGATAGAGTCTGGTATCTGCCACTGTCGTGGCCCCGTCGCGATCCCGGTTTTCAGGGAAGAGATGGACTGTCACAGTAAGCCTGGAGGTGATTTCGCTGCTGAGCTCATTTTGAAGGGTATTTACAACCTTTAAACGTAAAATCTCAGTAATCACTGTCACAAATTCTGAATTGATCTCGGTGAAGATAACGCCCAGACTGGCACAATTCTTGTACCAACCGATGAGATCCGTTTGGCGAGTGGCCTTCAATAGAACGGATGTCACCTGCGACAGGAAGCGCTCCGATACGTTGGCCCCTACCGAGGCATCGGCGTCAAGCACCATCAGGACAAAGGGTTTGCCAGAGCGCTCTGCGCGCCGCCGCTCCAACGTGAGCAAGTTATGAAACGTCTCTTCTTGCAGGAAGCTTGCCCACGCTACAACGGATATTCCGAAAGCAGACATAGTTTTTTGACCCTTCGAGCTGCGCGCACCTTGTTCCCACAAGGCCGAAATTCTCAGATAGCTATTTCCCATCTCTGTTCAAGCTCCATTCGGCAGTTTGAAAACCTTGTCTACGTTTGTCGTCCATCGCTTACGATCATCCCTATCAAAACTTAAGCCAGGGTTGCCACGCGTTGGGAGACGCATGATTGCATGAATTAGCCAACTACTCCTTCGAGTAACTGTGGAATTGAGAGTCGTCCAAGCACGCCGGAATCAGTGGGCTGAATGGGACAAACGCCGGAGCGGTCAATCTCCAGAGCTACGGACCGGCAAAGCAGCGAAACGGACACTACGATTCGGCTAGTTCCTCGGAAACTCGTGAGAATCCCCACTAGTCCGCTCAACGCTCCCTTTTGAATTCGAACCTGCTGGCCGACTTCCAGATAAGGACAAGGTTCAGCTCTGAAGCCAGACAAAACTACCTTCTGAATAGCTTCAATTTCGCCATCCTCGACGGGAACTGGTATGCGACCGCGCCCAACCACAGCGATCACGCCGGGGGTTACAAGTACCGGTAGACGGTCGAATACATCAAATTGGCAGAAGACATATCCTGGAAACAAAGGGGCAGCCACTTCCCTAGAAGCAGCACGGCAGCGCTTCTCGGTTTTGTACGTGGGTAGAAAGGTCTGATATCCCTTGCCAGAGAGCAGAGTCGCTGTCAAGCTCTCCCAGCGACTTCTAACTTGAAGTGCATACCAGTGGTCGCGGATGCGTTCGGAGTTCATCTAAAGTTTGAAAGCTCCCTCTAAACGGCTCTGTGGGAAGATCTCGAAAAAGTGTTGTGGCTGAGCTAATGGCGCAAATCTGAACCCAGCGATTACACTCTATGCGCAATTGGTCTGCCAGACATTGCCTGTCCGGAAGAGCCAACGGTGATCGGACGTAATAGTCAAGTGATTGAAAATGAGCAGGTTATCTGAGCCGTCAGCCGAGTTCGGGCTCGCATCTCGCCTTAAACGGCGTTAACGAACCAAAAGATGAAAACGATTGCCCATGTTTGACAATCGGATTCCAAATTGGCTCAAGGAGTACTAAATTTCAGTTGAATGCGTTAAACTGTCCATTTACAAGCAGTTACATGGCGTTCGCCCAAAAACCGTAGCTAAGCCCCCTCCTAACACTTAGGGCCCCCAGATTCTGTTTGCCTTATTGATTGTTTCGCACCCTTAGGAATCGTTGAGGTCAATTCGCGTCGAACTGACCGGCCTACAAACTGCGTATCATCATTCGCCTAAGGGGCTGACGTGAAAACTAGTCGACCCGCTTATTTGCTCGCGTAGGTCTCTGGGCAAGCCCCTTAACACGGCGACAATTTATCAAGTCCGAGGAGCTTGCTACATTAGAGCACGATGTTGGCGCTGTTCTCGATGACAGTTCTCGCGTTAGAACCAGCAAGTCGGGGTCGAGGGCAAAAAGCCAAGGAAGCAATGGGATTACTGCAAGGGAGCTGGCTGGATTCTCGATGCTTCACACCACCAGCTTCCGGCAATAAAAAGCCTCTGCATAACCGCTGGAAGCGACGCATTCAATTCCACGCAAGCGCATCAGAGCGAGGAAAGTTTCCTCCCTAAACCAATGCTTAGGACGTTGAGTTGAGAATGCATCCATAAGGTAGCGGATTTTCTTCTGATAAATCTCCTTCTCCAGCGGGACGAAAAAGTTAGGCTGCCCGAGGTCGCCGTCATATTTTGGGATTTCATACTCCAAAATTAAATGATTTCGGAACGTATTCCACGTTAGCTCCGACAGCAAGCGGTGATCCTGGTGTGCATCTCCCCGGTTATGCGTAAAGATAATATCCGGAGAAACGCTCTTCTTCATCTCCTCGAAGACCTCTTTTACACTGAAGCCTACAAATGGCATAAAACCATCGGGAAACTCCTTTAGCAGGAGCTGCTCCAAGCGTTCTGGTCCGACAAACATTTCCGCCGCGCGCTGCGCTTCGGCTCTGCGCGTACCAGTGGCGCTAAATACAGCCCAGTAAAACCTGCAGCTCGGATGCTCCTCGATCAACCGGAGAATTGTACCGCCACAGCCAATTTCAATGTCATCGGAATGACATCCTAAGCAGAGCATGACTAACGGCTTGCCGGCGCTTCCGCTCAGGCTAAGATTTATCATTCACAACTCTCCATTTCCTTGGCTTTGGGCAGATCAACTGGCTTTTCGATTCATGGGGCAAGATTAGCAAGCATACAAAAAAGGTCGAATTCCCAATATCTGTATAAGAACTTTACGGCGCTTTTTCAACGCTTTCTAAAGAGAGCATTACTAAGACGCTTACGAAAAAGGATGGCGAACAAGATCAAGTAGCAGCTTTTCGAGTTCGAAGATTCCGATTCGAACTCCTGCGCGAGTTTTCCACCACGTGTCGGGGTCAAACTCTGAATAGCGCGAGCTGTACACCGTCATGCTCAGCTGATGGCCTCGCAAGGAACGTCGGAGGATTCGGGTTAGCCGCCGGGAGTGATCTGCTGATGTGACCAATCCCACAGAATGGTAACCATGCTCGTCACACCAATTGGGCAAGATCTCGCCTTCCTGTTCACTTCCAGATGTGCTTCTTGGGATCTGTTCGATGTTCTGGATGCCCAATGATTGAAGTTGGCGGATGGAGATGGCCGCACGATCCTCATATGGAAGACCTCGACGAAGAAACTCACGATCTACTGAGCTCGGGGGGTCATCGAAAACCGCGACTCGGTTCGACACGCCACGATGTACCAAGTCCGCCGCTTCCAGTGTCCCTGCGCCATCAACGTCTATGGCTACGACAATGATGTCAGCTGAAGGTTTTACGGAAGGCTCTTGAACGACAAGCAGTCGTCCAGCCGATCGTAGAATGTACCTTCTACTACCTGGTATCCATCCCGCAAGAATACTCAACAATGAGACTGCACTGATAAACCAGTACCATCGCGTCGTACGAAACCGCGATAGGCCGCCGCATGCAGTTGAACGGTCGCCGCTGATTTCAAGAGAATTGGCTATCAAAGGCACGTCGATAAGTTGCAATGACTTGCGGTTACTTTGCTCCTCTGCTTCATGCCTGATCATCGCGTAACGCTTCTCGTCCAGTCAAAAGCCGATAAAGGAGCTCCGCGCACTCCCAATTGACGACCTGAAACCACGTGCCTCAACCGGCCAGTCAAGGTATCTCGCGAATGCCTGACAGGATCCGCTTTTGATTCTTAGAGCGCCGGCCGTCGCGATTTAGCGTGCTCCAGAACTTGCCTCTGGACAAAGTCTTCCTTTACAGTGGCGGCAAGGTCTCTTAAGGCCCGCTTTCTACTCTGTAACATAGGCAAGGGCTGCATTCCTACCAAGCCAAGCACGGCTTCCCAACGATACACCCAGTCATGGTTCAGCAGGCACTGAGTGATGTTCGTCTGTCGGATCTTCATCTGTCTTTCCGGTTCTTTGTCGAGTTCCCGAATGGTAGAGACGATTTCCTCAGACGTGAAAGGAATTTCGATAACCGCATCTTGCCAGTTAAAAATTTTGTCAAATTCCTTATTGTTAAATGGGCGCATGCCAATCATGATTGTGCCAGGTGCGGCGGCTTCAAAATACCGGTACCCGAATTCGCTCTGTCCGCCCGTTTCCTTTGGCTGGTCAAACTTGCCGGGGCTGACGATGAAATACCGGCTCCTTTTCGCCAGGTTCGCCGTCATCAGACGATGCTCTTCCAAGTCATAAGCCTTGAGAGCATCGATAGTGTCGTAGACGTAGAGTTTTCTTTCTTCGCTCGCCATCCGCAGCAGCGCCTTGTGCGTCGCCGGCGCCCTGCGGCCGATGCTTAAGACATCGATACTCCTAGTCGGCGGGTTGGGGTATGGACAGAAGCGCAGAGTATCAATGCCCGCAGGCAGATACTGGCCCTGTCCCTTGATGATGGCCTTGAAAGGCTCATTGGCAACGAACATAAAGATCACGTAATCAAATTGCGATAGCACCTCAACGCAACTCTTGTATACTGGGATGTCTTTAACGTAGAACTCGGGAAGCCAGCACACCGTAGTTTTGCATTTATCACGCAAGCCTTTGAGTGACTTCAAGTGCAGGAGTTCCGATACCTTCTCGCACACTGTAATAAACATGTCGTACTCCCGCTCCACCTTGATCGTGGGAATGCCGGGATTGATAGAAAGGCTGACGAATTCTCCGAGTCGCATGGCAACTCTTTTTCCATGGCGATACCAATTCGTTGGTTCGGGCGCCAGCAGGTCAACGGAGTCGACTTCCTGTAAGATTCTTTCAAATTCTCGAAAGGGACACCTCCACACGAGCTGGTCATAGATATTCCTATGTGAAAACAACAGAATGCGAGGCTTACCACGTTGTCCCTGTTCAATGTCACGATTCATCGTTTCCTCGAAAAACATTAAAGTGGGTGTACGCCGCCGTTCTCATGTCGAGCGTAGAGCACCCCGGTTACTAAGTCGTTGAGAAGTTTCTGGTTCTCATCTCGGAAGAACCCGCACGCATAATCTTCACTGCGGAGAGAGCGTCTCATACTCCTTTATTTGTGCTCGAGTAAGCTTCCCTAGATCGGCTCGCTCCTGAAACGATCGATACCAGGTGACAATCCATTCGATGGCCGAACCTAGAGGCAGCACGGGATGCCAGTTCAAGTGGGACTTCGCCTTGGAGGCATCCACCTTTAGGGATTGTGCCTCATGTGGGTATACAGCTCCGTCGCGCGTCCAGTTCGCCTCAGTCCCCCATGCGCGCACTAGTTTGTCTGCAATCCACGACACGGGCTTCGCATCGGCATCAGCAGGACCAAAATTCCAGCCAGACGCGAACGCTTTCGGATCTTCCAGCAACCGTTCTGCCAAAATCAGATATCCGCGCAGAGGTTCTAATACGAACTGCCAAGGCCGGGTAGCGGAAGGATTCCGGATCAGGCAGGCGCGCTTTGCAAGGAACGCCCTCATTAAATCAGGGATCAGTTGGTTGACAGTCCAGTCGCCCCCGCCGATAACATTTCCGGCGCGAGCGCTGGCAAGAGCCACACCGTGCCTTTCCTGCGCAGCCGGAGGGAAGAACGAATCCCTGTAGGCGCTAGTGACAAGTTCCGCGCAACCCTTCGAATTCGAATACGGGTCGTGTCCCCCTATGGCATCGTCCTCACGATAAGCCCATACCCATTCGCGGTTGTGATAGCACTTATCGCTTGTTACGTTCACTACCGCACATCGTTGTCCCAGCTGTCGCAGTGCCTCGAACAGGTTTACCGTTCCCATCACATTCGTGGAATAGGTCTCGATGGGATCCTCATAACCACGGCCAACAACCGTCTGGGCCGCCATGTGAATCACCACATCGGGCCGGCAATCGCCAATGGCTTTCTTAAGCCGGTCGAAATCACGAATGTCAGCAAAAATCGAACGCAGAGATTTCGCAATCCCGGCCTGCTCGAATAGGCTAGGCTGCGTTGGAGGCGGCATCGCATATCCCGTCACTGAGGCTCCGAGTGCCTCGAGCCATAGTGACATCCAGCCGCCTTTGAAGCCGGTATGTCCCGTGAGAAACACCCGACGACTCTTCCAGTAATTACGGTTAGGCATCATGAAGTAGATCCGCTCGGAAACATATGAAATTTCGCCGAGGTTCGCGTGCGGCCTGTAGAAGGCAGTTTACGAACTATATCGGGCTTATTCTCCGACTGCTTGCTTCGCGAATGGCCAGCGAGCAAGCTGTTCGCTCCAGAGCTCGTCAACCACGCCGCGGGTCGGTTCCTCCACATCCCCAAACGAAATCACTTCGTCTTTCGCAACATCGCGACGCAGCACGCAATTTTCGGACAAGCTGAGTGGTAGTGCGTCGATGGCGCGAGCTTCCCCAGTTTTATCAATGAGGCCATAGGCGCAGAACCCGCCAACGCCATCGAGACGCTCACCCGCTTTCATGTCGCGCTTGGCAAGGGTAATCACCTCACAAACAGGACCAGAGATTGGTGTGACAGTTGGATCTCCGTGAACGACTGCGCGACCAATGGTTGACGCAATCTGGATATGAGGCAAATGAAATGGTGTGTAGAAGACGTAGAAGGGTCCATCCCCCATCTTCACATAGGCTAGCTGAGCCTGCTTGAGTGGTTTATCTTCGTAAACAACGACGAACGCGCCTGTGTGTGGCGCAGCCCCGAGTGCATAGTCGACCAGGCCAGTCTTAAGCATCTGGTTCGCCGGCAGGAGCGTGGCCATCTCCCGTACATGCCCGCAGGTGGGCCCATACATGCCCCGGCGCCCGGCTTGGAACCCAGTTGCATTGGCGAGAATGGTCGTCTCCATCGACAGCTTCGTAGCATCCGCAAACGATGTAACTCTTCTCGGATCCTGGTCATATTTTATCGCAAAGTCCCGCTGGGTCTCTGGAGTCCGATAGTGGTCGACCATGCCCTTCAGGTTCCCCGCCGCAACCGGGTGGAGTCCCACAGAGCGGAGGTAACGCAGAAGGGTCATGGCAACTCCCGGTTCTTCTCCGTCCGTATGTGTGATGACAACACCGGCGCGATCCGCCCTCGTCTTCAGGATCGGCCCAAGAAGCGAATCGAGTTCGGCGTTTACCAACACCACGTGCTTACCGTGATCGAACGCAGCTAGAACCACACCCGCGGCGTATTCAACGGTCCCAGTTCCTTCAATAATTACGTCGACTGCACTACAGTTGGTTACCACTGATGGATCGTCTGTCAAGACGGGGGTGCCATGGTTAATTGCTCTTTCGGCCTCCCGAACACTATCTAAACGTCGCCACTCCGTTACGCCAGCTTCCCGGAATGCCCGCTCTCCGTGTTCCGGTGTACGATTTACGACGGCCGCAAGAAGAATCCCTGGCGGTGGTGTTGCGAGTTGCAGGGCGATGGCGCGTCCCGCTGCACCTGCTCCGATGATCCCCACACGGATCGGTTTACCGGATTTTTCACGCTCTTTAAGAGCAGTGTCAATAATCATAGTGGGCTAGTTTCCCTAACCAGTCGCCAGTTGCGGTCCTGTTCGGAGATCACCGTTGGGACTATTGGCCATTTAATCCCAAATGCAGGATCATCGAATCGCACGCCCCGCGCCGCGCTAGGAGTGAAGTACTCTGAGGTCAAATAGTACAGATCTGTGTGATCCTCCAAGGTTTGGTACCCGTGTGCGCAACCCCCAGGCACATACAACATTTGATAGTTCTCGGCGCGTAGCTCTACACCGTACCACTTTCGGTAGGAGGGAGATTCGGATCTAAGGTCAACTACCACGTCGAAAACGACTCCCCTGGTGCAACGCACCAGTTTGGCCTCAATCGCCGGTTTCACTTGGAAATGTAGGCCACGCAAAGTCCCCTTTCGGAGGCTGAAGCCTGTGTTCGCCTGCACGGGAACGAAATTGATCGCTTGCTCAGCGAATTCCCTGATGCACCAAGTTCGTGAAAAGTGCCCGCGATTATCTTCGCGCAAAATCGGATCTATTAAAACTGCACCGACCACTGACGTCGGTGTGAAACGTAAGGACGATCCCATGATTCACTCTTGTATGGATTTTTGTAGGATCTTCATCACTAAAACCTGGCTACGCCTAGCTACGACCGGCTAACTTGCGCCGCGAGCAGATGAAAAAGTACTCAACTGCCAGCAATGGACTGAAAATGGGAATGTTGAAGTTTAGCCGCATTTGCAGTGCTGGAAATGAGCTCTTCCCGGGTTGCTTTTGGCGCCAATGATGAGAGGCAGGGAAACGTCTTTCTATCTGGAACACCTCATTCAGACTGTTCGTCATCTCGGCGATAGGCTGAACATTGTTGTAGTTCGGCCAGACCTTCCGGCGAAAATGTGCAAAATTGATGTAACTCATCATGAATTTGCCGTCATCTTTCAGGATCTCCCTGATTTCCTTGAACTTGACGTTCTGCCGCTGCCCCATGTACTCGAAGAAACCGAAGGCCACAATGAAATCGAAGCGCTTATTATCGAACGCAATCGTTTCGCGCGCGATGTCGAATTCCCGTAAGTAATGGGCTGGTTTATTAATTGCGATGTCAATACCGTAATATCGTATGTTGAAATTGAGTAAAAGCTGCAGGGCGGCTGGTCCGCAACCGACGTCCAGCAGTGTGCACTCTCGATTGCCCGCCAATTCATTAATAACACGGGCGCACTTGTGTAAGCGAAAACTTGGCTCGGCATACTGAGCGTTCTCCACTACCCAGTAATCTCTGCTCCTGAAACTTTCAACGGCTTGCTTCATGTAATCCTCTCGGTCCTCGAGTTGCTGGCTCGCTTGCGATTGACTTCGTGGGCAAATGCGCTAGTTCACCGAAAATCATGTCGTATTGCTCCTCTAGGAGATTGCGATACTCTTTTGCCTTCTTCTCAATTATCGGCTTGAGCTCGTCACCACGCGATTCAAGCTCAGTGAAGTGGTCGATCAATCTTTGTAGATCCAACTCGGCTAGGGGTTGACAATATTTCCCGAGCCCAACCCCCTCCAGCAATGAATCGTTCTTGGGATCATAGGATATAGAAACCGCGGGAACATTCAGCATTAATCCTAGAAGTAGGTTATGGAATCGTGGCGACACTACGATATCCACTTCCGCGATTTGCGCGATTAATTCTTCAACAGTAGTGCTGCCCTCATCGATGATTCCAGCTTGATCATAACGAATTCCTCGCTTCTCTAATCTGGCTCTGAGGTCCGCTCTTGTACTCGCGTCATATTTTGCATCCCCCTGAAGAATACGAATTGCGTATTTGTGCTCAACAAGCCACAACACGAAGTCGCACATCTTCTCCAGGTAGGCGGAATATTGCGCCTGATGCTCATTTGCGTTCCAAAGGTGAATATCCAGGTGATCCATGACTCCAAGGCCCACCTGCCGGATTTGACGTTTATCGTTCAAGCGCCGATGAAGAATGTTGGGTGCTAAGCTAAAGGCCAAATCCGGGAACACAGAATCTTGGTTGCTGTCGAAGCCATTCTTCTTGATTCTGTTTTTTGAATTCTGATCTCGAAAGCTCCTATAGTCGGCTAGGGACAGGGCGGTTGTGATGAGCCACCTGCTCAGGCGCCCGTAAATCGGACCTACGCCGACTCCAACAAATCTCACTTTGCACCCCGCGAGTCGCGCAGCGGCGGTCCACGTGAAGACATGGTAGGGAAAGCCGGATGCCTTAGTCATATAGTCAGTGAGCATCCCAGTCCCAGTCATAACCATCAAGTGGGTGCCCCGAAGGGTCTTGATGGCCGTGAACCAATTCATTAATTCATATAGAATTCTAAAGCTTATCCTTAACAACTTCGCAGGGCCCCGCCAGAGGCCGCCCCAGCGTAGGACGCCGGCAGGGCTCTGCTGCGAAACCGGAACCGCGGCAAGATTATGCCGGCGGCGAGTATCATCTGGATTAAAGCTTATCGCATAGATATCTACACCGGGCAGGCGTTTGCGAATGTTGTGAAGAATTGCCTGAAGCGTGCACTCGTTACCGAGATTCTGAATTCCAAAAATCCCAAAGAACGCAATTCTCGGTTTCCTTGTTGCAGTCGAAGATAGCAATTTTTTTTCGGTGGCTGCAGCCTGATGATCCACTGGAATGCTCATGACGTTGCAAACCTCGCTATCAACGCCCTTTTGAGCATGCCCCACGCATAGAAGGCGCTCTGACGTGGACGAGGGAACATAAGAATTAGAACAGCTCCCACTCCTAAGCCAACAGGGCCGCACACAAGTAATTGCATGATGGGAGCAGTGTGCTCGACCATCTTATGTACCAGGGTCGTTGTGAGAAAAACTGCTCCCCAGCAAGGAACGTGGGACAAGAAGCCGATCCAAAGATCACGCGTCCGGACCGGCCCGCGTCGACCAGCGAGATAGTACACAATCGGCATCCGGATCACAAGACTGGTAAGTGCGAGCGACACGATAACACCAAGAGGTCCCCATCGCAGGCCTAGCAAGTAGGAGATCACGGTTACTGCACCCGCGACGGTGTGGTTACGCAACTGGTCCTGGCCTCTCGCCTGACTCTCATATATCCAAGTGCAGACACTCGAGAGGGGCCCGGAGATAGCTACCAAGGTGAACGCAGAAAACAGCGGAATCACGCTTGTCCACTTCGGGCCCAGAATCACCAGAACCAGAGGCCTTGCAAGAACGAGACACATCGCCGTGAACGGGAAAACGATGAGTGCCAAAGTATCATAAGCCCGCATATAGCTGCGTCTATAGCGTTCCGGGTCAGACTGAAGTCGTGATAGCACTGGTACCAGGACGGAGTTGATAGGCGCGACGACTTGTTGTATGGGCCGTGCCAACAACACATTTGCGCGCGTGTAGAGGCCGAGGGGCGCCGCTCCAAAAAACCGCCCAATTAAGATGTTGTCGCTGTTGACCGAAAATTGGCCTATAAAGTCGGCTATGCTGATGTGTGCCCCGAAGCTCACCAAGGGCTTCACGCCGCTGTTCCGCCTAGGCATATGAGGGCGCCAGCCTGACGTTAACCACGTCATCGCAAGGCTACAACCCGCAGTCACCAACTGTTGCGCCACCAGAGCCCAATAAGCAAACCCGAACCAGGCTAGGAGGCATGCGGCCGCGAACCCGATCGCCATCGAAGTTACATCAATCAATGCCAGCGCCCGGAAGCGCATCTGTCGAGTCAGCAGAGCTTGATGTTGTACGGTCGACCCAGTGAGGAGAAAAGTCAGCGACAGCGCCAGCATGATGCCAGCGACCCGCGGATCGCGATAGAACCTCGCTACCCAGGGCGCTAGTCCAGCGCTGATCATCGCAAGAATTCCGCAAAAAGCAACGTTGATCCAAAAAAGGTTAGAGACCTGCTGTTGGGTGATCGTCTCTCGCTGTACCGTTGCGGTTGAGAGTCCCAGCTCTTTGAAAGCGCCTACCAGTGCAGTGGCGCCTAGAACCATGCCAACTAACCCAAAATCGTTCGGGCTCAGTAGCCGCGCCAGAACCGCTGCCGCAACGAAGTTCAGGAGAAACTTAGCTGCTTGCGCTCCGATTGTGACGAAGCCGCCAGACACTGCGCGAGACTCGATATTTGGGAGCAGATGATCAGTACAGAAGTGTTCTGTCTGCGATGCCGCCGCGGGACCGTTGAATTCCCCGATTTTCAGACTACTGGCCACGCAATCTCCTATTCTGCGCAAAACTTGCTTTCGAGTTTGTTGTCGGAGACAACCATCCACCAGCACATAAGTCACGATATTGACGGCCAACAGTCATCCGGCCAATTCACCTAGGCACTGCGGCAACTTTCCTTGTGTTCTCAAGTCCAGAACCGACTTTCGACTTTCCATTGCTCACGGAGTCTTGACCTTTACTACCTTACTCGCGTGGCCATTCCTTGACCACACTTGCCACGGGGCGCCACCTTTTGACCAAAGGTCCTCCAGTTGCTGTCTTTCCTTAAAGGTGTCCATACAGGCCCAAAAACCTTTGTGCTTTACTGTTATGAGCTCCCGAGCCTGGATCAGTCGTGCGAACGGTTCGTCTACTAAGTCTTCGCCGGGCCGTAGGTAGTCGAAGATCCTCTGCCGAAAAACGAAATAGCCTCCATTGATCCACTTATTAGAGGTTTCCGCATGGTTGATGCTTGTAACGTGGTAGTCGCCGTCGGTTTCCACGAGATGGAATGTCTGCGTTGGAGGTACCGATACAAAGCATCCTGTCTTTCCTGACTTCAGGAGTTGATCAATCACCATATCTAGATCAATGTCCGTCAGCCCGTCCACGTAGTTCGCTAGGAAAACCTCCTCACCCCTGAGGTGGTCGCGAACCGCCAGGAGGCGCTCGCCGATCAGTGACTTGGCTCCCGTGTCCGCGAAAGTAATCGCCCAGCTGGTGAAGTCTGTACCAAGGAGCTGAACCTTGCGCCCACCATCGGAAAGAACAAAATCGTTCGACAGAGCCTCATTGTAATCAAGGAAAAACCTTTTGATAGCTTCGCCTTTGTGCCCTAGGCACAATATAAAGTCCTTATGGCCATAATGCGCATAGTACTTCATCAGGTGCCAAATCACCGGCGCATCTCCGATAGGGACCAGCGGTTTGGGAACATTCTCCGAGTATTCCCTCAACCGCAGACCAAGGCCGCCACAGAAAATCACCACTTTCATAGATCGCTCCTTCTGTCTGAAAAACCCTGAACAACTGACCGCAGCTCGGTTTTCATGCCTTAGGATTGCAGACTCCCGGCTCGAATGTACCAGTGCGAAGCCACGGGCGCTCGCGCCAGAAGCTTTCTTCTCAGCCGGCGCACTGGTAGATTCCCGGCTCGATTCAGCCGATACACGTGCTGCAGGCTGACCCGAAGACCACGCCCCTCCAGCGCGCCGTTAGTCGTCGGTATACTTGCTGCAGCTTCTACCGCCACCAGATCCTGACGCCCTTCCTCGTTATCTCGGCCCAGATCGGTCACCAGCTGCTTCGCCTGCCAGTTCTCCTCTTCCGGACTCTTCTTTCCAATTGAATCGCAATCCGTATGCCAAAACTGCCCACGTTCAATGTGGACGGCCGTGCTCGTTACCAGTGTAAGTAATTGTAATTAAAAGGCTTATGAAAACTACAGAGATTGAGTTCAGGTAAAAGGCAGGCTTGGCCTGCCAAATGGCACTAATCAGAAATATTTTCCACTCTTGGCCAATCAACAATGGCGAAGGTATTCAAGCGTCTCGATTTCCACGAAGTACAAGAAAACGCCTTCCGAGAGTCTTAGCCAGCCTCGTTAGATGATCTTCAGGCCTTGCCCGGAGCTCTCGCTTCACCATTCACTTTGCCCAACAGATGTGCCAATGCTTTGAACATGGTTCCTTGTCCCCAGTGGAGCATCGGTGTCTTCACTTTCGTCCAGCTCAAATCTCGATAATAGAAATGGCCATCGTCTGCCTGCATATTGTTAATCGTCCACTGGGCAACCCTTCGCGCTAGTTCGAGAGCCTCAGGATCATGGTCCGAATAAAATGCCAGCGTATCAATAGCCTGTGCAGCGCATTGAATATCTATGGGTTCAGCTTTGTCGTGGTAATACTTTGGACGTCCATCTGTTTCAAAAAAATGAAATTTGAAATACGTATATCCACTCTGAAGTTGTGGCTCGAATTCCCGATCACCGGTGCTATCCATATAGCGCTTCAAGCAGTCCAGATTGTAACCTGTATGAAAGTTGTCGATCCAATGGTATGGCAGCGCATCTGCATAATACCAAGCGCCGTCGGCATTCTGCCGCGCGCAGCTATAAATCATGGCATCTCTTGCCAAATCGAGAGTCTGGCGATCATTAGTGTGACTGGCGACCCGCGCAAGCAGCGCTGCGCCCAACATGTTCGAGTTGTGAATCGAGAGCTGCTTGAAAGGGACATAGCTGAGGCAAGTTCCCTGGTTCGTTTGTTCCCGTGGTAGGCCTTTCACCCATTCCGCCGTACTGGCTGCCACGGCTAGATACTCTGGCTTATTAAACACTTCATACGCTTCCAAAAAGGCCAAGGCAATCAGGCTACTCCAGACAATCGTAGGAGTATGGCGGGGTATGGTGCCAGCCCTGGTAGAAAATGAAAAATGATTGCCCCAGCAATATTGCTCGTAACCCGGCGACCGATTACCCACCAACCAATTGAAACAATATTCTGCACGATGACGGTAGTTTTCATTCTTCGTTAAAGCGTACATCTTCACATAACCCCATCCCATATACGCCATTCCCTTTGTGGAAGTATGCGGCCTGATGCCGATCCAGGGCCTGATGTGAAATGGCGCCCGCAGCACGGCAGCAGTAAGGAGTCGGCGCAAGAAGTGGACATTTAGCGTAAAATGACGAAGAAAAGACAGGTCGCCGTCTCCGGGGTCGTAGGCCCGATAATCGTGCTGCTCGACCCATCGTGAAACTTCCTCAATACTGTCTAGCACAGTTTTCATGAGATTCCATGGAATGCGGGATAAAAATACCTTACGTTAAGCCCGTAACCGACGAGTTAAGGTTGCTTCCTTTTCGTCGAACTAGTCTCAATCGACCTTGGTTGGGGCCGATGGAAACAGAAATGGCAGGCCCGCGATCAATCGGTTAACGGCCCAGCTCGTCGGTTTCAGGCAGCACCTGAAATTCGACGAAGCAATTCTACATATTTTTTCTTTTCGTTGCTCCAGGCAAATTGCCCGCGCACGGCTACAGCCCGCTCTCGGTACTCGAGCAGAATCTCGGGATTCTCTATGATTCTGTCCAGGGCGGCACTTAGCGACTCAGGATCATTCCAGTCGAAAAAGATACAGTCACTCTCACCGAAGTAATAAGAAATAGCATAACTCCGAACTGTCACTACTGGCAGTCCCATAGATATGTATTCGAGCAACTTCAATGGCAGCGCATAGTTTGTAACGGAAGAAATCTCTAGTGGTACGAGACCCACGTTACAGTCCTCGATCCGCTCGGAAATCAAATCCACCGGATAACTATGATTGTCAAACTCAACGATCTGTTCGAGATGCAACGATCGGATCATTCCTCGCAACGTCTGACTAAAATCTCCCTCCCCAATAATTTTCACATAGATACGGTCCTTCTGGCGGAGGCCCGCCAGGGCGAACATCAAAGTCCCCAGTCCCGAACGCTCGAGGATGGTTCCATGGAAAGCGCATCGTATCTTGCCGTTGATGCGATATGACGTTCGGAGAGGGAAAAGCTCTTCATCGGTGAAATTAGCGATTACTTCGATTGACTCTGGGGCTAGGCCATGCTTTAACAAGATGCCCTCTTTGACCGGATCGTGCACAGTTATTACCCGATCGCTGTATGCGGCGCTGAGTCGCTCCTGCCAGAGAAGCACCCGATAGAAGAATCCGTGCTCACCTCCCTTGAATTTCGAAGCAAATGTGTTCGGCATCGGATCATGGATATCAAGGATGACTTTTGTTCCGCACAATTTGGGCAGAATGGTACTGAAGACCAAGAAATCCGGCATGTTATTAACGTGAATGATCACATACCGTCGCCTGAAGAAAAGAACTGTGGTTTTCACAAAGCAAAGGAAAAAGAAACTCAGATATGCCGTTAAATAGCTGAAGTGCGTCTTGCCTCGATACTTGGATTGATTGAGGCGAATCACGCGAACACCACGAACCATCTCTATCGGGAGAGTACCCGGACGCCGCAATGCCAGAACGTCGACATCAAATCCGCCGTCAAGAGCCGCCTCGGCCTCCCGGATAACCCGTGGATCGTATTCGTAATAGGTATAACCGATCATGAGGATTTTTTTTCGAGGCTGAGAATGTTGGCTCATTCGAAAACTCTCGATTCTAATGTCCCGATAAGGGTTTTAAAGTTCGCCACTAACTCTGGATGGGCCAGCACGTTTTCTGGATGCACCAACAAGACGATGTCCTGGTATCGAGCGTGATCCAACAACCAATCTATCGTGAACTTCTTCGGATCTCTCCAAAACGGTTCGAGCCAAAACGCAGAGGGGAATACCAATAGGCCGGTCGCCGTTTTCGTGGGCTCAAGTGTAGGGTCTTCCAGATTGCCCAGAAATAAACGCATGGAAGTGCGTTGGGCCCACTCGATGTACCTCTCGGGTTCGTAAGGAGCGTAGTGATGAAATCCATACTTTGCCCCCCCCGAGCCGTGCTTCGATATAGCACGCACCTTCCGTCCGACATGATTCTCTACAATTTGCATCTCTTCGATGAAGGTAGTCAATGAACGAGAATTTTCCAGGTGCAAGCCGATTTCGTGACGGCCGGCGTCCAGCAACTTGAGGATTGATCCAGAAGGAAGCGTACACCGACGGAAAAAAATATACGCACGCGCGCTAGCCTCCTCTAGCCAAGTAAGCATTGTCTCCAACTCGGCGAGAAATCCAAATCTTGAGACTTTTGGAAAATACAAGTCAGAACCTAGCCTACTGAGAAAATGGCGAAGGAAAGGACGTCTGCCGTACGGTCGATCAACATCAATTCGAATGATGAGAGCCATGTTGCCTTGGAGTGTGTTTCAGGTCTTCAACTAAGCGCTTATGCTGATCGCAGCCGAGTGAGTGCCAATGACAAAATCTTGAGTTTTGGAGCATTATCGCACACAAGTTGTCAGGGATCCGTTCTTGTACCATTTCCTTCGATTACCATCGGCCCAAAAGGCGAGCATGGCCTGAAGGGCAAGTACACTTACCTGTGCCAAATTAGTACTCGCGACCAGTATCACTCCTCCCCAAATTCATTCGACAATTCTTGTTGCGTGAGGGGGGGCCTCGTTTGAGGGGTTCAGGTAAAGCATGCCGAAAGTAAGAGCTACTAGCGTTACAATTTCTCTGTGCTCCTGGACGCCCAATAGCCGAACGCTGCGCTTACAGCAGGTGTTCCATACAGTGTGCTATGGTCTAGAGAAATAGAAGCAAATAAGGAGCCACGCCACCGGGATAGATCATGAAAAGACTACTGCTACTCTCACTCCTAATCCTCTTTGCCTCGCCTGTGCATGCCGCGTGCACCGGAAGCGGCACGACTTGGTCCTGTCCGGCGGGAGCCTCGGTGGCCGATGTCCAGGTCGCGATTAACAGCGCGAATGATGGTGCCGTTATCACGTTTGCCCGCGGAGCGTATACGTGGTCCTCCGGTACAATATCGCTCTCCAACTCAACTGGAGTTACGCTGATATGTGCCACTGTGGGTGGATGCACAGTGAGCATAGGTTCCACCACGGTCATTGGACTGGCTCAAATTTCTGGAACAAACAATCACTTTTACCGTATTTCAGGATTTGTCTTCCAGGGAGGTTCATATTATCCCATCTGGTTTGGCTATGCCCAGCCAGCCAATGGAGTTATGAAACAGATTCGTGTGGACCACAACACTTGGACGAGCCTGGGTAGTACGTACGCTGTGATATGTTCGGACAACTCCGGGCTGGGTTTGTGTTACGGGGTTATAGACCATAACACCCTGAATTGCCCGGGAAGTTGCGCTCTCATATACGAAATCGGTGGTGTAAATCCGTCCCCGCCGCCAAATCCACTCGGCACGGCAAACAACCTGTTCATTGAAGACAACACGGTAACTGTTGCCGCAGTTACGGATGAAGGGCTGAACTGCACGGACGGGTGGGGTGGTGCCGCCCTCGTCATTCGGCATAACACCTTCACGAACTGTTCGATGGGCACACATGGAGCCACGCACGCCGGGGGGCCTGAGAACGTCGAAGTCTATAACAACTCTGTCGTCTACAACTCAAGCGCGATACAGGCGAACGGCTATCGGCAGTTCCACCACCAAGGGTCGGGCACCATCTTGGTGTTCAACAACTCGTTCACTGCATATCCGGCCAGTTCAAAGGACGCAAGCAATGTGATCTCCATCAACAACTACCGCGCAAACCCGCAGTACGACGGTGCCATGCCAACCGATGCAGTGCACTGCGACGGGACAGTGAACGGGCCAGCCGATGCCGTGTCCGTAATTGATGGTAACCGGGCTCCCTCAACGACGTGGCATGGCTATCCGTGTTGGCATCAAGCAGGCCGAGATTTCTCACTCAATTACGCGCCGATGTATGCGTGGAACAACTACTGGTCGGACACTCATGGTGAGATTGACCTAAACTTGGATGATGCTGTGCCGGGGACACCGGACTATTTCAACACCCACTTGCAGTACAACAGGGATGCCTACAACGAGGTTTCCTCGTCCGCGCAAGCGTCCCAGACTTCGCCCTTCAACGGCACGACCGGAATGGGATTTGGAACTCTGGCTAATCGTCCGACCACTTGCACGACAAGCACCGAATCGGCCTACGGAAAAGGAGCTGCCGGAGTTGCGTACTTCGCTACAGACCAAGGAACGCAGGGAGTCCTTTATACCTGCTCGGCAACGAACACTTGGACTGTCTACTACACGTCGTATGCTTATCCGCATCCTCTTGTCACAGGTGGTGGGGCACAACCTCCTGCACCGCCGACGAATCTCCGCGCAGTAATTCAGTGATGTTCCCATCACACTCTGCGCCCAGACCAGCCCGGTCTATTCGGGGTGCGGACTCGGGGCTCCAGATCCTCATGATAACGATTTAACTAGAAGGGCTTCGTAGGCTTGAAGAACCGGCAAAATCCGCGCACGCGAATTCACGGCGTATCGCACAATCTCTTCAAAGAAGCCCGGCGTGCATCCCCAGCGAGTCGGATCCTTACAGATGTCGTGAGTTGCAAAAATGAGCCATCCTCGAGCCCGCCGATTCTGATCAATGAGATTTTTTACGAGTTCAGGATTACCCCCGCTTTTCTCCAGGAAGAATGCTGAAAGATAATTGAGATCGACATTCCCGGCATTGAAAGTCTGCCCTCCGCACCTGCAGCAAGCGAAGTACTTCGATATTCTCCGTTTTGTCCGTGCCCTCGGCACGCTTATGGGGTAGGAAAATGTTTTAAAGGAAACTTCGGGGACAAGCTCGCTGAGCGCTTGTCGATTCTGTCTGACCGCATCTTCGAACACTCTCGGCTGGGTATCCCAAGCATGGCAGTGGTTGAACGTGTGACATCCCAACTCGTGCCCATGTTCGAGCAGTACCTGCAAATCCTCAGGCAAGAAGATCTGCCCAGTCGGTGCTTGGCTGCCCATAAGGCCCAAGGATGCGTAGTAGGTTCCTGCCAACCCAAATGATTGCAGGATAGCGCCACCGGTCAGCAAGGCTGACCGAGGGAAATCATCGAAAGTAAATGAAATTAGAGGAGTTTCAGCCTTGATCGCAAGTGGCCGCCGGGCAAAGCATCGAGCAGTAATCCGCTGATACTTGCCATAACACCTATTCAAGAACTGAAAAGTAGCCATGTGACCGTTCTCTTTTCGATGCGAAGGAACATTTTGTCCCAGAACTTCTTCAACCGTCACCTGATCTTTCACATGGATGCGTAAATTTTCTTTGTCACAGTCCAGCCAACGTGTCGAATTAAGATTCCCAGCGCCGGCGAGCCGCCGAACCCAAACGTAGCACATCGAAGCGTGGCGTTTGCACTGAAGTAATCCTCTTGCGGAATCGGTAATTTCCTTGAGGCTTATCCACAGCGACGTCATCGGGTTGATCGCTGCCCATTGCAGAAAGACTTTGCGGAGTCAAGGCTTTCGGGATACCCACTACAGCCAGAAGAAAGAAAATCCATAGAGGTAGCATCATTCTGAACCCCGCCTCCGTAAAGTTGTAGGACAGCTCAGCAACAAAAAACGCTAGTCCGAGGCTGCCTGCGTACGGATCCTGGCGCAGGGTAGCAATTACTTTCCGGTAGCCCCCTACGATTAAGACGGCCAACAAGGCGACCCCAATCCATCCCAGGTTCAAGAATAGTTCGAGATAACCGTTGTGGGCCTCTTGGATACCCTTGAAAGCTTTATCATCGACGCTCCAAAACTTCTGAAGTCGTTCCCCGAGCCAGAAACTCTCGTAACCGGTCCCAACGAGAGGATTGCTCACCAGGGGGATAACTGCCTTCCAGATTTCTGTCCGGCCGGTAAGCGTCGGGTTTCGGCCCAGATTTTCGACAAGGCCCCCGCCCGAATCGAAGAACAAAGCAAACAACGAAAGACCTACGGTCGCCGCCACCAGAAAGTGCACTATGGATGGCTGTCGGACTAGGATTGGACGGCTAGCCAGTACCATCACCGCGCCCCCCATAATGAAGCAGGAAAACGAGGTCATTGAATCGCACGTCAGGAGCAGCCAAAGCACCATTATGAGCATTGCGCCGTGAGCTATCAGCAGATGGGTTCGGCGCGCTGCCTCCCGGTCCCGGTATACCGCGAGAAAACGCCACAAGGAGCCGAGTCCGAAGACTAAACAGATCACCCCCAGAGTGTTCTTCTGCGTTGTGACACCGGTGTACGTGCCCACCCCTCCAACAGTGTAATACCTTCCCAGGTTTGGCAAGTACTTGATGAACAGGATGGAGAGGGGAAGGAGTACAAAACCTACTCGACTGAGCAGACGCTTGAGTGCGGCGGACGGCTCACGTTCGGTCAATACGATAAGGACCATCACGACATCGCCAATGCCCTTGAACCAATGCTTGAAGGTAACAAAGGGGTAGGCAGACCAGAGAACGCTTATGGCGCAGTATGAGAAAAAGAGCAGAATCGGCCCCATGCTTCGGAACAAGAGCCCGACCCGCTGGCTTCTGCCGGCAAGGACAATGAACCCAGCAACCAAGAGGAACATAAACACGGCCCCGTCGAGGGGACTTCCCTCGAGGTAGGTCTCGGCCTGGTCTGCCGCTGGTAATGGACTCCCAAACCCGAACACTCCAAGCCACATGCTCACAGGGCGCGAGCTGTTGACGAACAACCAGGCCACAGGAATCCACAAGGCCTTGGAGGTTCGAACCCCCTTGTCACGTTCCAGTACAAAAAGTGCTAATATTCCAATGACGATAACGAATGTGATAAATTGAACAGACATTTACAAGTTCTTTTCAACCCTTGCGGACCATTGGTGCGCATTCATTGCGGGTCGAGGAAGAGACGGTGCACAAGCTCTAGCGTAAGGACCTTATGAATCGCGGTCGTGTAGTTCCGGTTCCCCTTAAGATGGCTGCGCACGATTGCTTCGAGACGAGGCCGTTCCAAGTAAGGCCGCGAAAGTGCACGAGCGTCCAGCAGCATCTCTTGCAAGTACTTGGAGAGAGCATCCCGGTACCACACCCGGAAATGATAGAACTTGTGCCGACCGAGAAAGAGCCGTTCAAGATGGAGTGGCGAAAAGAAGTGATCGATTTGCGCCATCCACTGAGGCATCCCATAGTCATAGGCGTACTCCGCCTTAGCCGTGAAGTCGAGCAGGCCACGAGAGATTCCTGCCGCTAAACTTCCGTAGTTCCCGGCGTAGCCGCGGTCAGTCCTGATCTGCAGCAAACTTGGGTCCCCATCGCCAATCAACCGCAAGCAGACATCGTTATTTGTGCAGGCGGATTCCGGTGCCCGGAAAACCGTCTGCACGAAGTTATTGTCCAAATAAGGCGAGCGTAGAGAAAGCTGGGTCTGCTCCAGGGCTAGTAGGCCGTAGTGGTGCCAAGGAGCCTGCCGGAATACGGCGAAAGAAAGTGGATGGGTTTGAAGTTGAGCCGCATAGGTGCTTCCGGCCGCCTGGATTTGGGTGAGGAACTCCGGACGAAACAAGCCCGTAACAGGTGGTGCAGGTTTGAACGCCCGCCCGCGGCGGAGTACTTCGCCGCCGTAGTTCCCGGTGATCCGCACGGGGGCGATTCTCCTGGCCTGCTCGTTCACATAGAGATCAGGGGAGTGACTTACGTCGACGCACCCGTCGGTGAGGTAGACCGTACGCTCCGCGTAACGGGCAAACCGCGAGAGAAAGTCGCCTCCAACTGGGATCACCTGGTGGCGTTGGTTACGCAGCCCTGCCACGCGGCGCGCCAGAATAACGTCCTGAGAATCTCGGAACATGCCGCCGAAGGAATAGCAGGGAAGCGATTCGGGTGAAGTCTTATGCCATGCCAGGATCATCCTGGTGTCCAACCCCCCGGTCAACGACATCGCAACTGGCTGATTGCCATTGAAGTAACGAGGTAGGTTTTGGGCGAACACCTCCCGGAGTTTCTGATAGTAAGTCTCAGGGTCCAGCAGTGACTGATTTTCCCACTCTCGCGGTTCGAAATAGGTACCTTTTCTTTCGAGCGAACCGCCCCGAAAAACCCAGGCTGAACCAGGCGGCAACACGTGGATGCCTTCGAAGAGTGTTCGATTCTCTAGTACGCACCCGCAGGCGATGAATTCCCCAATTCCCCGAGGGTCGGCCCTTCGAAGCTCGGGACATGCACTCAGAATCGCCTTGGCCTCCGCCGCGAAATAGAAAGCCTCCTTCGACTGGTGGTAGTAGATTCGGTGCATCCCATAGCGATCGTTGAACAGCGTGGACGTCTCAAGGTTTCTGTCCGCCAGGATCCCTTGGAACCTTCCGTTCAAGCTTGCCAGAAATGCGGGGTCCTCCTCGTATAGGTGGATTAAATAAGACGGCCCTTCGCGTTTGAGGGCGTGCCCCTTTTCTTTGAGGCGGCGCGCGGTTGCTGGTTCCGCGAACTCTTCGCCGGAAAAGACTAGAGTGACATCCCCGCGTTCGCTGCGGAGCGGCATTTGGTCGGAGAACGAGCCCCTGTGGGCTACCCACCCAACGTACACTCCCAAATGCTCATCCGCCCATGTACCTGAAATGTAAAAAGATTCGTGGCAGAGGGGCTCGAGCATTTGGAGTAACTCCCGCTCAGCTCGCTCGGGGGACATGGCTGTAACTAAACCCACGATTCCCGGCATAGTTCTTACTTAAGCAGATTCCTTCACTGCTTGAAACTTCCTATTATACCAGGCATTCCGAAGTTCACGGATTCTGCCGACCACGGATTCGGGCAGACGGTCAACAAACCGATGATGTAACCCCAATCGGAAAGCGGCCCGACCTAAGTAAGTCAATGGAACATAGTAGCGAGGCGCAACGATCCTCTGGAATCCATTGTGTTGCTTGAAGTCGCTGAGGCTGTCCCGCTGTTTTTTTCCATAAGAGAACCTTGAGTACACGAGATAGGGAATCCCACGTTCGGCGCAGGACCGGACCGCGTGAGCAAGTAGGGCATTCGTCGGAGCCTTGTCCCTATGCTTGATCATGGAGATTACCTGCATCGTGTTTGCCTGCGATTGATTTTTAAAGATTATCAATTTGATGAATCCAATCAATGTATCTCCGAGAAATGCCCCGATGAAGATACTACTGTCGCGGAAAGTCCCCGCCTCCTTCTCCACCGTCTCGATGTCCTTCCCATAGTGGATGAAGGGCTTTCCTTGACGGATGGGGTGTTCGTTGTAAATCTCCCAGATCCCTTTCACGAGGTCGTCACCAAATGCTACCTCCCGGACCATTACCCCCTTCTTCTCGGCCTTCCGGACCTTCCTCCGGACCTCCGGCTCAATCTGTTGGGTCCACCAGTGGTCAAACGTGGAGACATGCACCGCCGCGAAATTATCCCACTCCATGGGATACGCATACTTTGATGTGGTTTCCGGCAGTTTCTGCATGAATGTGAAAAGGTCGATTCGGGCGTTGCATTGGCGCAAGCCATTCACAAATGCCTCTGCATTATCCAGAAAATAATATCCGTCCGCCTCAAGACGAGCGATTCGAATTAGGCTGCCTTGAACCTTGACCTCTTGTCCGCAGACCCTCATGAACTGCGTCTCTCCTATTTATTGTAGAATAGTTTGTTTATCGAACTGATTTATAAGAGCGCCAGTGCTCTGACCAGTTGACCGCAGATATAGACTGGGTCGAGACGGGATATCCCACAGCAGGACACTAGCAATTGCGATGAGATTGGCTGGGGCGGTTGGATTCGAACCAACATCGTCTGCATTAACAGTGCAGCGTCGTACCAATTGGACCACGCCCCAGGAGATGCTCATATCATCATGCATGCAAGGAAGTTATTCCGCAACATCGGACTCCGTGTGGATTCCCTCAAAGACACCGGTGCTACTTTTGGTGTCAGCTGGACCCTCGTAAATGGGCTCGTCGAGCCGCTCCACGGCTACCAAATCGTAACCTCGAGGTAAGGTTCGAATTGCACGCCATTCAGGACGCTCACAGCTCTCGTTGTGTTGCGAGCTTCAATCCCACGAATGCCAGAAGTCGACTGATATGGTCGAGAAGTTTAATCAAGTACCTGAGAAACAAGTGTTGTCCGAAAAGCGCAAGAATGGGCAGCGCTAGCGTGTAGCACGGCACAGCAATCAGGGACTTCGTCGCGTTCCTGAGACGCTGCGTCGGCTGTTTCGGGAAATTGCTACCACGGAGAAGTGCCCGTTTCAGCAGATAACTTCGCTTGCAGCGCGAGGATGGAACCACTTCATGGACAACCGCTTCCTCACACCAAGCAAACACGCACCCTTTTTCCATCATTCGACGGAAGAAGTCCACATCTTCTCCTGCCGTATCAAATTCGGATCGGAACGGCCGGTCGACACCTGTCAGAATGCTTCTGCTGAAAAGTACGTTTCCAGTGCGAGTTTCGCCCCAGCTCATTTTAAACCCTGTGATGTGAGAAGGCCGCTCGAAGAATCCGCCCTTTTTGACCCACTCCGGTGGGTCGGTCTCAAAATGTGGCTTCACCGGTCCGAGAACCCCATCCACTTGCAGCGCCGCACGGGCCTTAAATAGATTCCACAGCCAATCGGCCGCGGGAAACTCGTCGTCATCAATAAACGCGATCAGATCGCCCTTCGCGTGCTGCAATGCCCTGTTCCGCGCCAGTGCGATATTCTGTTGCGACTCACAGCAGTACGTCAAGCACACGTGAGGGGTGGCGGAGAAGTCTGTAACCACCTGCCGTGCAGACTGCGCGGAATCATTGTCGGCCACGACCACGGAGTAGGTAAACAGCTCGTCTGTCCGCTGATCCTCCAATCTGTCCAAAAGCTGCCTCAAGAGTTTCAGTCTCTTGAATGTACAAATGCAGACACTAATGTGATGGGTTTGCAGGGCCCGTCTCCAATCATCGGCGTTCATGATAAGAACATCGGCGTGCGGAGTATCGTCGCTCCGACTCGCCAGTCGGGCCGGGACACATTGATGGTTCCTTCCCCTTCGATAGAGAAACCTCGCGGAGCAGCGGCTGTGATCAGCTGTCCTTGGCGCTTCATCGGTTTACCCGATTCGACAGAGCTTCTCCTGAGGAGGTGTAAGTACCGGGGTTCTCAAACGACCTGCTGATCGGTCTTAGGCACACGGAGGAGGAGCCTCCACGGTTTTCTCAGAGGCCATTCCATTGTTTGTGAAAAATCTCCTCAATCGTCGCATTTGCTCGTGTCTAACGAACGCCACCAGTTCCCGCGGCACTGGTCTTTCCTCACGCCGCACCAACGCCCAGACGTAACCGGCTAGCACCAACAGACCTCCGACGACAAAAGGCCTCTTGGTCATCTGATAGACAGTTCTGAATAACTCCCAACCAGGATGGTTTCCAATGGAATGGTCCTTTCGGCCAATCCTGAACTTGGCCATCAACACGCCCTGTTGCGCCGTTCCCATCTCCCGTTGATGAAGACAAACCTTATCTGTGAACGTCCTGGTTTTCCACCCTTTCATCCTCGCGGAAATCACCGCGATGTGATCTATGCACCCCCCTCGTACAGGTACATATCCTCCGATCCCTTCAAAACAATCGCGCCGAAACAGTTGGCAGGCTCCTGACACATGCTCTATGTTTACAAAGCGGTAGTCATAGATCGGATTCGATCCTTCCTTGAACGGTGTTCCAACGAGCCCCAATGCGCGATCTTCGGCCAACTTGCTAAGCAGGAAGGAGAAATAGTCTTCGTCAAAGGAGATGTCTGCGTCCAGGCTGCCGATCGCATCGTACTCAAGATTCTTTACTCTGGCGTACCCTGCGTTAAAGGCGTGCACTTTTCCTGCGAAATGCCGTTCACGCCGCTCTGGCATCCGAACTAATTCGATCCACGGATAATCCTTAGCATATTTGCTTACAATTTCATCCGTGCCATCGGTTGACCCGTCGCTAACGATGATCCATTTCAGAGGCAATACTGTTTGCGCCGCCACCGACCGGATGGTTTGCTCTATTAATCCAGCCTCGTTACGCGCCGGAGTGATCAAAACGTAGCTCGGAAGCGTCGTCATTCCCATTCTTTCATGTAACCCGGTCTTCGCCAGACTTGGAGTTGTCCGGCACCTCAAGAGGCGCGCAGGTGTCTGCCATTGGGTTGCCCACAGTCGGAGAGTGTTCTTTACTCTCAAACTGCTTCCGCTTGCTAACCTTAATCCCTCGAATCACCGGATCAGTGCCTTGGCTGAACTCCAATCAACTCTGAGGTTGCCCCTCGGGAAACCCCCGTAACATTTGCGTTTGTGGTGCAAAAGTCACGAACGGACACAACCACGTATCGGAGTTGTGCTTCTGAGAGCTCTGGATAAATTGGGAGGGCCAACGTTTCCTTGGCTGCGCGTTCGCTCTCAGGATATGCCCCCACTCCGCGCCCAAGGAAGGCAAAGCACTGCTGCAGATGCATGGGAATCGGATAGTAGACCTCTGTGCCAATTCCTTTCTGTTGCAGGACTTTCTGTAGTTCATCGCGTTGAGATACACGAATGACGTATTGATTAAAGATGTGCCAGTCGGTCACAACGCTTGGCAAGCCGACGGGTGACGATTTAGTGCCAGCAACAGCTAATCCAGTTTCCGAAAAAAGCTGGTCGTATTTTCTTGCGTTCTGCTGGCGGCCAGCTGTCCATTCGTTCAGGTGCCGCAGCTTGGCAGTCACAATTGCCGCCTGAAGCGCGTCGAGGCGGAAATTACCTCCTACAACCTTATGATGGTATTTTGGTTTCGAGCCGTGAGCGCGCAAGCATTTCAGTCTTTCAGCTCGCCCAGCGTCGTTCGTGACAATCATTCCGCCATCACCGGCTGCACCAAGGTTCTTGGACGGGAAGAACGAAAAACATCCGTAGTGTCCTATGGAGCCAGCTCGTCGGCCTTTGTGCTCGGCGCCAATCGCTTGCGCCGCGTCTTCGATGACTGTCAGACCGTGTTTCCCAGCAATGGCCATCACCGTATCCATGTCTGCCATTTGGCCGTACAGATGAACAGGGATAATTGCCCTGGTCTTGCCCGTCACTTTTTCTGGAATTTGATTTGTGTCCAAGTTGTAGCTGGTTGGATCAATGTCAACGAACACCGGCGTGGCTCCCACGCGAGCGATGGCCCCGACGGTTGCAAAGAATGTGTATGGCGTCGTGATGACTTCGTCCCCTGGCCCGATGTTCTCGGCCATCAAGCAGGCCAACAAAGCGTCCGTGCCGGAAGAAACCCCTACGCCATATGAGCAGCCGCTGTACTGCGCAATCGCTTTCTCGCACTCCTCTACTTTCGGGCCCAGGATGAAATGCTGGGACTCCATCACGTCTGCGATCGCGGCCTCAACCTCGGCTTTGATCGTGGCGTATTGCGCCTTAAGATCGAGTAGTGGCACATGCATAACTGGCTTCCTCTTTCAGTTGCTTGTAGGATTTGGTGCCTTTGTTCAGGTTCTCTGGTAGCGGCGCTTCCTCGTCAAGGTTGAGGCAACGCAAAACGCCTGGCTCAATCTCCTGATAACGGTAGCCGCTCTCCGGGCATATCATCACTCCATTGGAGTCTGGCGACTGAAGTCGGTGACCGTGACGGCTCATCCAACCCGCTTGCCGCGCTGGGTTACCGACCACCAACGCGAAGTCCGGAACTTTTTTGGTAACCACCGAACCGGCGCCAACAAACGCATATCGGCCGATCTCAACTCCACAGACGATTGTCGCATTTGCTCCGATTGTGCAGCCGCGTTTCAGCAGAGTAGTTTCGTACAACGAATGCCGGTTTACCTGCGACCTGGGATTAGTAACGTTCGTTAGAACACACGATGGGCCAAGAAAAACATCGTCCTCGATGACCGCACCTGTATAGACGGACACATTGTTCTGAATCTTGACGTTATTCCCGATAATTGTCCCACCATCGACGTTCACATTCTGCCCAATAACACACCGCTCGCCGATTCGAGCCCCCTTCATCACATGAGAAAAATGCCAAATCTTTGTGCCGGCCCCAATCTGAGCGCCTTCATCGGCATAGGCGGATTCATGCACGAAATAAGGAAGCACCTGCTTTTCCTTTTTCACGCTGGGCGCTCCGAGAGCAATTTCCCCATCCCGCAGTGCCCGTTGACAGGCATCCAGAATTCGCAATACTCTGAGCCCTTCATTTCCGTCGCTTACAGGAGGAGTCCTGGATCCGACGCAGTCGAGGAAGTGTTGGCACTCCGCCCGAAGCGGCTCTTGCTCCTCCAGATTGACGATTTCGCCGTTCGCCTTCACTGCCGTAGGAATTCGATTCTTCCATTCCACCTTGTGCGGATACAGAATCAGTTTGTGCTCAGCCGTGTCATCGAAGACCGCCATTTTCTCTGATCCAACAATTACCAGTCGTTGTTCCTTGATCGGATGCAACCAGCTTACAAAGATGTGGGCTTGGACGCCACTTGGAAACTCGAAGTGACTTAGGGTGACGTCTGGGATCCCATGATTCAAGTAAGCGCTCCCCTGACAGGTAACCCGTGCCGGCATTTCATTGAGAAGCGAAAGCATTACGGAAATGTCATGGGGAGCAAAGCTCCATAGGATATTCTCCTCAGTCCGTATTTTTCCGATATTCAGCCGGTTGGAATAAAGGTAGTTGATTTTTCCGAGGGTTCCATCGTGAATCAATTTCCGCAATTTTAAGACTGCCGGATGATACCGAAGGATGTGTCCAACCATTAGAATCCGTTGCTTTTCGTGAGCCAGCTTGACCAGATCCTCGCCGTGTTTCACGTCAATCGCCAAGGGTTTCTCGACAATTACGTCTTTGCCGGCTTCGAGGGCTGCCTTGGCCATTTCGTAATGGGACACCGCCGGCGTTGCCAGTGCCACTGCATCTATCGAATTATCCGAAAGGACATCACGGTATTCCGTATAAAACTTCACATCCCCGTAAGAACGCTTGTAGGCCGCTTCGACAGACCTATCAGCGTCGCATAGTGCCGCAAGCGCCCCCAGTTCATGGAAATTCCGAACAAGATTTTTGCCCCAATAGCCAACACCGACCACAGCCACCCTGGCTTTTGATTTATTCGCGATAGATTGCATGTTCGGCCCTTTCGGCGAGAACCCTCGCCTCGGATCTGACTCCAACTAGATAACTCATTTACCGATAGCGTTTCCGACGGTGAAAGCTGAGCATGCGGCGTCGACTATTTCGCTCAAGTAGGCAACTAGGCTGGTAAGAGCGATTGCATCTCGACCGCCAGGAATTTCCTGAGTTCGCTCACTACCCTGACTTGCTGATCCCCGCGCAATTGTGGATACATAGGAAGAGAAAGGACTTCTGCAGCAACCTGTTCTGCGATGGGAAAATCCCCCTTCTTATGCCCAAGCGCCGTATACGCGTTCTGAAGGTGCAACGGAATCGGATAGTGAATTCCCGTGCCTATGCCGATGGATGAGAAATGCTTCATCAGTTCTTCTCGATTCTTAACTCTCACCACAAAAAGGTGATAAACAGATCGGGCCCAATCTGGTTCGTTCGTCACAAAGACCCTGTCACTGTCAATTGTGCAAAAGAGTTCATGATAACGAGCTGCTGCTGCACGGCGCAGCGCATTCCACTCGGCAAGATACTTAAGTTTCGCTTGCAAGATTCCGGCTTGGATCGCATCAAGCCGCCCGTTGTACCCTTCGATTTCGTGGTAATACTTCTTCGATTGCCCGTGATCACGCAGCATCCGAGATTCTTGCGCGATGGCCTCATCATTGGTCGTGACCGCACCTGCTTCGCCGCATGCACCCAGGTTCTTGCCGGGGTAGAAGCTGAAGGCAGCAGCTTTCCCGATCGAACCGGCCACTCGCCAACGGCCTTCCTTCTTCGAGAAATATTGGGCGCCGTGGGCCTGGCAAGCGTCTTCGACGACGATCAGCTTGTATCGCTCAGCTATTTCCATGAGGCGGTCCATATCGGCCATCTGTCCATACAGATGAACAGGCACGATGGCTGTAACGGGCTTACCGCTCTTGTTTTCGATCACCACGCCAAGCCGGGGGTCAACCGTGCAAGAGCTCTCGAGGTATTCACGCACCTTCTCTGGGTTCATATTGTAGGTGCGCTCGTCGATGTCCACGAACCGGGGTTCAGCTCCCGCCTGGGAAATCGCCTCGGTGGTCGCAATAAACGTATGCGGCACGGTAACAACAACATCGCCGGGCTTCACGCCGGCGCCCATCAGCGCGAAGCGCAGTGCATCCGTTCCGCTGCTCACGCCGACGCAGTATTTTGTATCACAAAACTCCGCGAAGTCGCGCTCGAATTGTTCGAGCATCGGGCCGCCGATAAATCCGGCGGTGCGAAGAGCGCGCTGGAAGACATCCGTCAGCTGCTGTTCGAGCTCGATGTGCGGTGCCGCAAGATCCAAGAACGGTATGCGATTCTCGTTGTTCACTTTTGTTCTCCCATAACCACCGCCGCCTTCGTATCGATGTATCTCTTTAGACGTGCCGGGTTTCCCGCAACGATGGCATTTGCGGGAACGTCTTTAGTGACCACGCTGCCGGCACCGACAATTGCATCCTTGCCAACCGTCACGCCGCAAAGAATCGTTACTCCCGAGCCGATCGAAGCCCCCTTTTTGATGAGCGTCTTCTCGACCTTCCAGTCTTTTTCGGTCTGCAGCTGCCCCTCAGGTGTGGCTGCGCGCGGGTAGGGATCGTTGATGAAAGTCACGCCATGACCGATGAAGACATTATCCTCGATCGTGACTCCTTCGCAGACGAATGTGTGGCTTGAGATCTTGCATCTCTTCCCCACAAAGGCATTCTTCTGAATCTCGACAAATGCTCCGATTTTTGTGTCGTCGCCAATTTCGCAGCCATACAAGTTAATGAACTTAGAAAGCTTGACTCCGCTTCCAAGCTTCACGTTCGGGGTAATCGAACAGAAATCGTTCACAGGCGCACCAACTCCCCTCTCTTGTTAATCGAACGTTCAGCGGCCTCCAGCATGCGTACAACGCGAAGGCCTGCATGCCCGTCGTTGAATGGAGTCTCGTTTTTCATAATGCAATCTGCAAAGTAGCCCAGCTCGACGCGCAGCGCTTCCAACTGCTCGATCTGCGGTGCCCACATGTCTCCACTTCGGTAGTTGACCAGCAGGTCTCGAATTCCATCTCCCGAGCTGATCTGCACACCCTTGTCGTAAACGCGTATTTTTTCATCGGCCACTATATCGTTCCAGACGAGCATTTTTTTCTGCCCGCCGATTAGCGTCGTTCGAATCTTCACCGGCGAAAGCCAATTCACATTGACGTGGGCGATCACACTCTGGGGGAAATAGATGGTCATGTAGGCGACATCTTCCACGCCGTTCAAGTGCTTTTCGCCGGTGGCCACGATAGCCTCGGGCTCTTTCTTTATCAGGTGATCCATGATGGAGAGATCGTGCGGTGCCAGATCCCAGATCACACTCACGTCATGCTGAAAAAGTCCCAAATTCACGCGAAGTGAGTCGTAGTAGTACAAGTCGCCTAGCTCTTTGTTCTCGATCAATTCGCGGATTTTGCGGACCGCACCAGTGAACAAGAAAGTGTGATCCACCATGATGGTGAGTTTCTTACGGGCAGCCAATTCTATAAGTTCCTCGGCCTGCGTCGCGCTGGCGGTGAAGGGCTTCTCCACAAATACGTGCTTGCCATTTTCAAGTGCGGCCTTGGCCAGATCGTAATGCGTCCAAACAGGTGTTATCACCGCCACTGCGTCAATTTGGGGCGAGCGCAATAATTCTCCGCAGTCCGACGTTGTGGCAACGCCAGGATACGCTTTACGCACTCGGGCCAATGCGGCGGGACTCTTGTCGCACACCATTTCCACGCGCGTGCTATCGAGACCATGCAAATTTCTTACGATATTGGGTCCCCAATAACCGTAGCCGATCACGCCCACTCGGATCATATTCTCTCGTTCCTCTGCGGTGGAAAATTCATTGAATTACAGCCAATGCCTGAAAGAATTGCATAGCGTGCTTCGGTTCGTGCCCTATTATCCAGGAATTCTGAACATTGCATGCCGTGGCCGTAGTTCGAATAGGCTACCGCCATTAACTGCGCTCTCCAGCTCCACGATTAGGCCTAGTTGATATTAGGCCCTGTAAAATCAACAGCTTACCCGCTGAACGATGAACTTACACACAACATAAGAGATTCGCAATCAACATGCCACACCGAATTCGACTTCCTCGGTCGCCAGATGAGGAAATCCACGTTTGAACTTATTGAAAACAAAGTGGTTGATATGCACGGGAGAACGGCTGGAAGGGCCACCCTGGGCAGAACCTCCCCAATACACCTTAGGTGAGGGAAAAGTCTTACCACCATGTGACATGAGGCTTCCGCGCTGCCCATGTCCGACTCCATAGTGCCAGGGTGATCCGAGGAATGAATCGTTGCTCGCGCAAGGGCCCAGGCATTGAAGAGGAAAGACGGCAAGTCGAATGGAACGCAAGTGTGTCGACTTGATCTCTCTAATTTTCGAGAACCTGACTCTCTAACCAGGAATGAGCGACCCTACTGGACGCGATGTGCACCACCGAATGCCTAAAAGGTATAAAAGGAAATTGCGCTCCAGACGCCTTTGCGCATAGGCCGGGATGCTGACTTTCGCTCCTGTGGGGTCAAGTTGGAGGGACTGGACTGAATCCTGCGGAGTGCCAAATTTCCCGCAATTATTTTCTTTCGCGCAAAGATGGGTCGTGCGGGCTCAATCTAAACCGTGACAGGGCGTCGCCAATATTTTGAATGAAGACTTCCGAGTTGTAGAGCTCGGCACTCGTTTTCAGACTCTCCGGGGAAGCGATCGGCTCAACCTGATCCAGCTGAAATTCTCGAGCAACGTCCTCGATGATCTTTGCCTGAATCGGCCTCTGTTGTTCGACGTAGGCATTAATCAACGAATGCTCGCATAGAAGATTCACGACTCTGGGAATCCCTAATGAGTATAGGTGCGTTGTTTCGATAGCCAACGGGCTGAAAATGGGTTGTCCACCAGGCCCTGCACCTGCGATCCTTAGCCGCTCGACTATGTAGTCATTGGTTTGCTCTTTCGTCAGCGGGGACGTCTTGCACCGCAGCATGATCCGCTGGCGGAGTTGTCGCAGTTGGGGCAATTTCAGCTTCTCTTCCAACTCTTGTTGTCCTGCCAATACAATCTGCAGCAGCTTCTCGGTTGATGTCTCGAGGTTGGTCAACAGCCGGATTTCTTCGAGCACCGCGTGCGTAAGGTTTTGTGCCTCGTCAACGATAAGCACAGTGGTTTCACCGGCACGGTAACGGTCGAGAAGCCACTGATTGAGGCTCATCAACTGCTGACTCTTAGTCTGAGACTCACAGGAAATCCCAAATTCCGCCAGAATAAAATCGAACAATTGATTCGTGTTCATCCGGGAATTAAACAAAAAGGCAGTTCTTATTCGCTGTTGATGTGCCCAATCAACAAGGCGATTAATGAGCGTGGTTTTCCCGGTGCCGACTTCACCCGTAAGTGTGATAAAGCCCTTGCGGCTCTGCACGCCATACATCAATCCACTTAGCGCCTCTTCGATCTCTTTAGTAAGAAACAGGTAGCGCGGATCTGGATTGACGTTGAACGGATTGTCTTTCAGTCCAAAAAAGCTCTTGTACATAATTTCTGCACTCTCCCAGCCTGCTGCTGCTTAACTTCCATTCTTATTGTTATTCTCTCACTTCTATCTGACCGGGAGACTCGGGGTCCCGACCTGCCCGGGAAATTTGGTGTTATCTCAATACCAGTGGCCTCGTATGCCACTGGAATGTGACGAAAACTTCGTGCACAGTGTAATTCGTAGCGCAGGTGAGATTCCTACAAATGGGAACATTACCACCCTGTATTTGAGCTTGATACGCTAGCGAAAGGCTTGCGGTGCGCCCGAGCGGTCGACTTAACCCTGCTCCCGCGACCGACGCATCGTAATTTGGCGGCGTCAAGCCACTTCCCGACAAGATTTGCCGGTTTTTCGCGTAGCCGAACTTCACGCTGCCATTCCAAATTTGTGTCAGTTGTCTATTCCAGGTTGTGCTCACTAGATCGATGTTTGACCCCGTAAAGACGCCACTGCCCCCGCTCAAGCCATGAGTATAGCTCACCGCGAGGGAGCTTCGGACAAATGCGTAAGTCAGCGTCGCGTTTCCAGACCCGCCAATCTTCTGCGTCGAGCCGCCAATCGCAACCCTGAATTCGGCGACCTCCGGGCCGCCCGCAAGCTTTAACGCCAGCTTTCCGGTGACCTTCCTTCCATAAACAAATTGTCCCACATGGTCGCCTATCGCTTGTGGATTGCCAGGATAATGGTACGCACTGAATACGTAAATCAAACCCACTGTGTCTTTCCGACTGATCGCATAGTTGTACCCAACATTTAAAATCTCGGTGTTGTTGTTGACATTTCCCGAGTCTACGAAGTGCAGCGTTCCATAAACTCCCGCGAGAGTGATTGAGCCCCGGGGATTCAGAGCATAAGTGAGTTGTACGGCAGAGGCATCGCTGTAACGGGAGCCATTCGTCGTCAAAATGGTTTGGCTAGGCACGTAGGCACTTTGGAGCCCGGGTAAAGGCACGGCCAAAGTTCCCGTAACTCCTGGCATAGCCAACCCAGTCGCACCCCCAAACCCAAATGCGGTTTGCGGCAAGTAGGAGAACTGGTCAACGAAAAGCATCTGCCATTTTCGCCGATCAATTTCGAACGCCGACGATAGTTGGTGATATTGCCCATTTCCCAGAATCGGATCGGTTGAGAAAAATCCGCCGCCAGAATAGTTTGCTGAAAGCCGAGAATGACTCCAATCCTCCAACCAGCTAACGTCGGCGCTCACAAAACTGGTCGTATTCCAGCCTGAGTTCGCCGCCGGATTCAAGGAATTTGATCTGGCGTCATTTGTGTATTCGATCGCAGGCACCCAATAACTGTGGCGGACTTCCTGAGTGCCCAATGTCGGATTCTGCACACCGATCAAGGGCAGATTGTCTGGCTGCATCGTCTGCGTTACCGCATCCGCGCCCTGCTGATTGTCGGCAATATCAAGAAGAGGCGGATACAAGCGCGCCGCAGGTTTCGGTTTTTCTCCCCCCTCTTGCTGCGCAAGCAGAGGGGAGGGCCAGAGAAAGGCAGCCGTCATAAAGAGAATTCCGAATGTGAGTTTTTCCAAGCCCTTCATCTCTTTTTCCTATGGCACCACGATCACGTCCCCGGTTAGCAACTCAATGTTTTGCTCGGGTTTTTTCCCGCTGACCGCCTCTTTGTAATTGAACGATATTTTGATCTGTTTCCTGCCTACGGTTCTAAGCACATAGATGTTCTTTATCCGGGCAAACTGCGTAAACCCTCCGCTGCTCGAGAGTGCCTGCAGAACAGTCATGTACGGAAGTAGCGCATAGGCGCCTGCTTTGGTGACTTCTCCCGTCACGTAAACTCGGCGGCTATTGATCTCCGCGACGCTGACTGTCACCTGCGGGTTGTTAATGTACTTTTTTAACTGCTCGCCGATTAATCCAGCTAGCTCCATTGGTGTCAAGCCTGCCGCCTGGACATCATTAAGCAGGGGTAGTGTGATCTTTCCATCCGGGCGTACCGGCACAGTTCGCGTAAGCTGATCTTCTTTCCATACGTCTATTTTCAAGACATCCTGGGGCCCAATCTTGTAGGCGGGATCCTCGCCTGCGCCCTCTGCCGCCGCCTTGGCTTGGCTCTTAGCTTCCTTCACTTCTTCCTTCTTGTCCTGCGCCGTGCGGTACTCACTCCTCGCCTGTGCTCCAACTGCCATCGAGCAGACCGCTATGATCACCACCATCGCGTATCTCATGGCCATTTCTTCACTCCCGCCCCGTCTTCTTTCCTTCTAGGCCCGTTTGCTTAATTTTGTAAAGTAGAGACTTATAGCTAATTTGAAGATCCTGCGCCGCCCGTTTCCGGTTCCAGTGTGTTCCCTCAAGCGCTTTCTGGATCAACTCGCGTTCCGCCCGTCGGGAAGCTGCCCGCGACGCAATTTTCAGCGACGATTCTCGCCAGCTTTCCTCGTTCGTTTGTGCCGTTGCTCGCGTCGCTCGCAGATCGGAGAGCGCCAGCGTCGGATCACCAACCACGACGATCTTTTTCGCAAGGTTTTCCAGTTCTCGAATATTTCCAGGCCAGTCATAAGAATTCAATAGCTCGCGGGTATCGCCATCCAATTCCGGAATGTCTTTCTTCAATTCAATCGAATGCTTCAGAAAAAAGGATTCCAGTAGCGCCGGAATGTCTTCCTTTCGCTCACGGAGAGGCGGCAAACGCAGAATCACTCCGTTGATTCGGAAATACAGCTCTCGACGAAATCGCCCAGTTTCGATTTCTTTTTCCAAGTTTCGCGATGTTGTGGAAATAAAGCGCGAGATGGCTTTCCCTCCGCAGCCGCGTGGTTCTCCGTCGGGCAGCATGGAAAGCAATGCCCGTTGAGAGACGGCGTCGAGTTCGTGCACGTCATCCAAGAACACAGTTCGCTGCGGCATTTCTTCGCGCTCGTTGCCGGAGCAAGGATCCTCTCCTACCTCCACCAATAATCGCTCCGCTTCCAGTAGCACACATCTGACCTTTTTCAGGGCGCCTTCTCCCAGCCCAGAGAGTCGGTGTATCAATCGGGCATAAACCTCTTTGCCGGTCCCGCTTTCCCCCACCAGAAGTACCGGAATATTCGTTTTCGCGATCTCAGCAACCAAGGCATTCAGCGAGTTTAGGAGTGCACCCTGTCCGCAAACGAAACCGGCCCCCGCCAAAGAGTCCGAACTGTGTACCGCCTTTATGGTCATAACTTACCGCACTTACTAGCAGCAGGTTCGATACCAAGGCGAGTCCGCAATCTCACGCCAGTTACGGCAGTATAAGATGCTTATATTCAGTATGTTATGGATTCTTCTGAATTCAAACGTCGAGTTTCGGGCCACGTGAGGAGTCCCGATTTACTTCCACCAAGTGGCAATTTGTTCTCCTCCTCTAGGATTCCTCGAGATGCCGAACGTTTGGTCAAGCGGCTCGTGGCCCGAGAATTGACTCCGAGCTTTGTGTCGGATCCCGTGCAACGTCTATGGCGGACGGTGACGCGGAGAAATACCAGTTAACACACAATCACGTGCGGCTGCAGAACCAAGTCGAGTTTCTCCTGGGAGAGGGCCATATCTAAGTTGTCCAACTTCGTCTCGGATCTGCTGGGCGCAAGTGCACGACGCATGCTGAAGGCAATAGCCGACGGGGAAACCGACCCAGTAGCTTTGGCCGCTCTGGCCGATCGAAACTGCGCGCCACACCGGAACAGTTGTGTGATGCGCTCGCCGCGTGCGTGGACGTTAAACCCGTGTACCGACGGCTCCTGAGATTGCGTTGGAGCAGTTGCAATCCTCAGCAGCAGATCGGCCAACTGAATCAGGAGATGGCCAGTCTACTCGACCAGCAGCAGGATGCCGTCCAGCGGCTAGCGGAAGTGCTGGATCTGAGTGTCGATTCCGCGCAGCAGATCATTGCCGAAGTCAGTCCCACGGCAGCGACCTTCCTTCGCCGAAGCAGCTCTCCTCGTGGGTGGGCGCCTACCCGAACGACGACGAGAGTGCAGGCGTGAACTACAGCCACAGCTTTCCAAAGGGCAACCGCAACATGCGGCGCATTCTAAATCAGTCTGCCAACGCGGCCTTGAAGGCCAAAGGAAGTATCTTCGAGATGTGTATCGCCGCACGGTACCGCGTCTTGGGCACAAACAAACCATGGGGCCATTGCCCATCGACACTGTCGGCTGCTCTGGGGACCAATGCCTTTCACGGCGGACCCGGTTTTGCGAGTAGAATTACTTCCGTGTCGGCTGCAATCCAGACTCGCCAATCCCGGTCATAAGCGCGAACGCCCGATTGCGTCAACGTGGTTTGGCCATAATATGAAGCTAGACTGAAGTGCATTACGGCCATCCGAGGGCGGACATGAGGGACGGCGGGATAAGAAATTCAGGAGCGACGTCGCTGATTGCGAGAATCGCCTGGGTATTGGCCGGAACAATATGCCTATTCGCAGTGGAAAATATTTGGATCGACCCATGGGTGGCAAGAAGGTCTCACCATAGGTTGCCGTCATTCGTACCAGAAGCGCTAGGTGGCACATGGTCCCTCGTGTTGTTGGCACTGGGGGTTACCTTGACTTTGTGCGTCTTCTGTCAAGTTCTGCTGATGAGGGACGCCAGGCTTGCCGGATGGAAGAAAGCGCTAACAGGGACTGCTGTCCTGGCGGCAACGATCTTGGCCAGTGAATGGTTTGTAGCCACTGGTGGGATGATCGTAGTCAACCAGATGCGGTCGCATCGGAGAGATCATACCGTCAAGCTACATTGGCAGGCGAGCACTACCAAGAATGTGCGTTACAACATCTACCGAGGCCCCAGACCTGGATTTCATCCAGACAAATTGAATTCTGCTCCCATAGACGGACTAACCTTCATAGATACGACGGCAGAAAACCGGATGAAATATTACTATGTGGCACGGGCGGTCGATGCCACTGGCCAGGAAAGCTTTGATTCCAACGAAACGTTTGCCAGTGTCCCCTGAAACTAAGAACGGATTCTAAAGGGGCGTCAACAACTTCTGGTTAACGCGGTAATCGCCGAAATGGAGTTCAGCGTGAAAGCGGACCGGGCACTTGCCCGGTTTCGGGTGCGAGCTCAACTGGTCGGCGCAACACTTGCGTGAAGTTTACTCGTAGGAGTTTGAAAGCCCAAAGTTTTTCGCGGACGTTGATTTAGACGCAGCGCGATCTTGTCCAGTTGGGATTGCGTGTAGCCGGAAAGGTCGGTTCTCTTCGGCAGGTATTGTCGTAGCAACCGGTTCGTATTTTCGTTGGTTCCTCGTTGCCAGGGGCTGTGCGGATCACAGAAGTAGACTTTCACATTCGTGGCCACTGTGAAGGTTTTGTGTTTGGCCATCTCCAGCCCGCGATCCCAGGTCAACGAGTGCCGCAGGGAGGTGGGGAGCCTGCGGATTTGCCGGCTCAATGCGGCGACGACCGCAGCCGTGTCTTTGCTCCGCACCTTGACCAGGGCAGTAAAACGCGAATGTCGTTCCACCAACGTCGCGATGTGACTGTTTTTTCTGCCACCAATGAGATCGCCTTCCCAATGACCGGGAATGGCGCGGTCCGCAACTTCAGCGGGCCTTTCCCGGATGGAGATGGCATCTACGATTTGACCGCGCGAGTCTTTAAAGATACGAGCGTGCTGCGAGCGGCGTATGCGGCGCTTGGATCGCAGGTGCCCCATCAGCTCTTTTTTCAGCACTCCGCGGGCTTGGATGAACAAGCTGCGGTAAATCGTTTCGTGGGATACGCGCATGCTCTCGTCATCGGGATACTGGATCTTCAGCTATCCAGAAATCTGTTCCGGCGACCAATCCAGAATCAGTTTACTCGCAACCATCTTCCGCAACTTCACATGAATGGCCAGAAGGCACCGCTTGGGCCGCAAGGTCGAGTCCCAGGCTCGCTGATCCGCTTCATGGGCTCGATACTCAGGACCGCCACCATGACGGGCCACCTCCCGGCTCACCGTCGACGCGGCGCGCTCCAAACCTTTGGCAATACCACGAATCGACGAACCGGAAGCGAGCCCCCGCGAAATGTCCTCTCGCTCAACCACGGTGAGCGCTAGCACCGAGCGCCGACGAACCGCTGGAACAATCCCACCGTGATGCGACAACAGACAGTGAATGGACGTATGCGGCCTGTCAAAGGCGCGCCCAATCGTATGCAACGACTCTCCCGCTTTCCAGCGGCGCCACACGTCAGCCCGCGGCGCCACGGAGAGTTCCACGTATTTCCCTTGTGTCATAAACACCACCTCGGAAGGAAGATTTATATCAGGTGGTGTTGCATCGACCTATTGAATGCACCAGACTTACGAGGAGTTTGCGCGAGTTTGTTGTTATATAGACTCGCTGGTGCGATTCTAGACTCCTAATTCGGACTGAGGATCAGCCAATGATTTGCCACACCTCAGCAAGGATTTGGTTTGATGCGTTCGGGGCGATACATGGGTTCTGGGTCTATCCCGAGTCCAGAACTGTTTTTTTTCTCGTCGGAACGTCCGTGTTCTTTTTTCTTTATCTTCTGCCCTGACAATTTTTCAAGCAAAGACTGAACCCAGACCAGAGAGCTTGCACTTTCCGCAGTATCGGACCGTGATCGTACCTTATGCTAATGTGAAACGCTGCATCGGCCTCTCCCTGATCCCTTTCTCGACGGTGGTTGGTGTTACTAACTGAAAGTCTCCCCTCAGTGTCTTGATTTCAGGCGATACTTTTGACAGAACACGATTGCAGTTTATTCAAGGTGGCAAACTCTTCGAAGTCGATCAAGGCATTGATGTAGTTCTGAAACTCACAGCTGGAACGATGGATCACACCGAAAGGCATATGTGTGGATCTATACATTGGATATTCGCTAGCTAGATGAAACTGTTCGCGTGCTGATCCCAAAAAAAACAGCTCGCACAAGCGAAAGCACTTTTTTTGAAGTGCGACGAGAGGCGGAGGAAAAGCCGATCTTGACGCCCTTGATTTGTTCTGTCCGAATTAGCAGTTTTATGTTGCCTGATGGAGCCGCTAGACATCAGTCGAGCTCAGGAATTTTGCCTGGAAAGAGAAGCGGCCAGGAACATGTGCTAGAACAAGTGGCAAACGGCTATGACGCTCTGCTGGGCTGCGCGTGACTGCTCCCGAACTGTTACTAAGACACACGAGGCGTTTCAGAAGGCAATGGAGAAAGGGGATACCAAGACTGCCTATTCTGCATAGAGTTTACTGGGGGTGGCCCTCTTGGAACTTGACCGCACCGGCGAGGCAGGCGCAATCCTTAGGAAAATTGAGGACATGGTACGCCAGAGGAAGCGGATCATTGTAGGAGACGAAACGCTTTTTCTGGAGCAGGCCAACACGCGCGATCTGGAGCGACCTACGATAAAATGCATAGGGAGCATTCTCGCGCCGGTCCGCCGCGAAGTGGCGTTCGGTGAGAGATTGCAAGCTCTGGCACTCCAGGAATGAGCTATGCGACTGAAAACATCTTGTCTTGGCGCTCAGTGTCCATAACGTTCAAGGCACAGGAACTGAAAGCCGAAAGACCAGTGGACGATTAACGTACTTTCTCTAACGACGCCGGCTGTTGCAAGAATTTTTTTCTGTTGTTCATCGCTGAATTCGAGCACACCTCTTTGTCGGCGCACAAATTGCGTCCTTTTCTGCTGCTGTTCATCTGTGTCACCCTAACTTGCCCAGCCCGTCTCATTCATCAACGCAGCGTTGTCCACTAGCCATCTCTTCGGTCACCATCGACCATGATGAGTTATGCGAACTCCCCTTGCTTCCAGGGAGGCGGGTAGCCTAATCAACCGGCCGGTGACCATTCGCACCAAAGCGCGTTTCAGGCATCCACGCACAGGCATTGCCATGGTTCTGACGCATCTGTCCGCGACGACAGAACTCGTGGTAAGCAATCTGATCTCGCAACATGATCCATAGCCGGATTCCGAGTTTGCGTGCCACCGCCACGCGCGCCTTCCCCAGACCTTTCTGGATCAATTTGCGGTGGTAGAACCGCTGCAGTTCACCATCCCGGCGAGCCGCACTGCTCTCAACAAGCTTGCATATTCGGTGTACAATGCAGCCCATGTGGGAACTCAAAATGGAAATCCCGAATAAGGTTTTGGCGCGTGCATGGGCATGGCGTATGGGAAGGGGTCAGCTTTGGTATTCCAAGTGAGAGGGGGTACGATGGCAAAAAAGCATATCATCCAGTTGTGTATCCTAGGTATGGCTCTAGTGATCGTCTCGTGCAAGAAGATGGGGCAGCCCACAATCCCGACGGGACCGCTGACCTATGAGACGGTCAAATTCACTGATGCAATCCCGCAAGACTATGGACCGATAATCAGCATAACGCAGAACCCACAGACTCCTGAGTGGGTTGGGCTCTGGTTCCAGAGATCGAACGGTAGCATCACCGTCGTTTTCGTAAACACGATTCAAGGAAAGATTTACGAAAGAGCGCTGACGATTCCACGCAGATAGGGAAAGCAGAAATAGCCTTCAATCAGAAGATGGAGGGGTAACTATGAGCCTTCAGAAGCTAATTTCGATGACGTCCCGCCTTTTCTTTCTTGGCGCGTTCGTGTTGTTCGGGCTCGCCTTGATTGAGAGGGTCGCGAACGCAACTGGCTACACAATCCTAGACCAGGCGACCTCCACCGTACACTTGATCGACGGCGCGGTCGTTCTCCTGGTCTTCGTGATCGCCATACAGCTGAGGGAGATGAAGGAAGAGCTCAAGAGCAGAAAGCCCTAGGAAAACGGCTCCACTTCTCTGAACTCACGCGCCGGTGATTGCAATTGCAAGCGGGACAGTGGCTGTGTGCAGGCCATGCGACTTGAAGTAATACCCTTCGTTTTTCGCTTTCTCCGACCGGCTGCGAACGCCTTCGCCCGCCGTCACCACGAACAGCGCCAGGTGGTCGCGCCTACCGTTCTGCGCGGGCAGAACGTAATCGCTCAAGCATAGAAAATCGCCCTGCCGCTTCGGCTTCAAAAAATTGCCTAATGGCGCGGATCTTCATGAATTCGGCGGCTTCTTTCTTCACTTCTTCCAAACTCTCAAAGAGTTCGATGGCTTTCGGATCGCGCTCCGCAAGCTGCTTCTCGAAGTCCCAGGCGGACTTTATTTACTTCCACTAAGTGGCAATTTGGCCCTATGATGGAAGTACTGTGCAGGTCTTTGTCATGCTTTTTCCTTCCATACGGAGCGCCTCCTTCTTGAATCCTTATATATAATTGATAAAAAATGAATTATGTCTTCATTTGTTTGGTATGTGGTTTGCAGCGGATTTGGGGATGGTACGGATCCTCACTTTTCTTTCTGCGGCGGGAGCCGGCATTGGGATCTCCCTCGCTCAGTCTGCAGCCAAGGTGAAAATACAAACACAGTGACTTCCTCGAAAAGCCCAAACCTAGCGCGAGCCTTCCCTTGTGTTCGTGTCGGCTTGCACGTTAATAACTCTCAATTTGCATTTACCACCAACGCCTCTTGCCCGAAGGGATCGCGACCTTTTGACTTATTTCCGTCTCAAGACCGTCTTCTTCTGACCATAGCTCTGCTGCTAACGGCCTCTTGCTCAATCTCCTGCGGCAGTTCCGGGACGCAGTCTCCTGCTCCACTGCCTGTACCGCCCGTCATATCAGTGACCGTGGCTCCGCAGAATCCGTCGATACAAATTAATCAGACGCAGCCGTTTACGGCATTCGTCGCGAACGATTCGCAGAACAAAGGTGTGACCTGGACTTTATCCGGAACGGGCTGCACCGGGACAGCTTGTGGTACGTTGAGCAGCACAATAGCCAATCCGGTAACTTACACGGCCCCAGCCACGGTGCCCGGCTCCACGGTGACGATTACGGCTACATCGAACACCGACAACACCAAGAATGGCAGTTCCGTAATAACCGTCAGGCCCTTGGCAACCGGCTTCACTGGCGTTACCACGTGGCACAACGACAATTCGCGCTCGGGACTAAACACTAGGGAGACTGCTCTCACACTCGCCAACGTGAATCCAGCGAAATTTGGCAAGCTCTTTTCGTGTGCGGTTAACGCAGACGTCTACGCTCAGCCGCTTTACGTTCCCAATGTCGCCATAACCGGCACGGGCACGCGTAACGTCGTCTTCGTTGCGACAGAAAAGGACACCGTCTACGCCTTCGACGCTGATAGCAATTCAAATCCTTGCATACCCTTGTGGCAAGTCACTTTGCTTGGTTCTGGCGAGACCGCGCTCGACACGACCAGCGGTGACGGTTGCACCGAAACTGTAAGTCCTGATATTGGAATTACCGGTACTCCCGTCATCGACCTCTCAACACAAACGATCTACGTGGTTACTACTTCCAAGAGTCTTGGGACTACCTATTTCCAGCGTCTTCACGCCCTGGATGTTACCACGGGAGCTAAGAAATTTGGCGGCCCCATTACCATCCAGGCGAATATTTCCGGAACTTTCTTCGACCCCGCCACACAGCTACAGCGCCCCGGCCTGCTTTTGCAGGGTGGCGTTGTCTACATTGCTTGGGCCTCCTACTGTGATAGCGGGCCTTACCATGGGTGGGTTCTGGGGTACAATGCGAGCTCTCTTCTTCAGGTTTCGAAATTCAACGATACTCCCAACGGCACCCTCGGCGGTATCTGGATGAGCGGGGCCGGACCCGCATCGGATGAGAGCGGTAACGTTTACGTCATCACAGGTAATGGCACATTTGACGCCAACTCTGGCGGAACGGATTTCGGCGATACATTCCTCAAGTTATCCGGCAGCTTGTCTGTCGTGGACTGGTTCACCCCGTTCAACGCGGATTTATTGAATACCGCTGACCAAGACGTCGGCGGTGGCGGCTCAGTCCTCTTGCTTGAAAATCCTGGTGGCCCCAATTCTCACTTGCTGATTGGAGGTGGAAAAGAAGGAAAACTTTATCTCGTGAACCGCGACAGCATGGGGCATTTCAACACGGGTAGTGACTCGCAGATCGTGCAGAGTTTTTCTCCAACTGGCAATGGTATCTTCGCAACGCCGGTGATGTGGCAAAACAAACTATATCTCGCCCCAAACGGTTCCGCCATTAGCCAATTCATTTTTGACACAACAACTGGTAAATTCAACGCTAACGCTGCTTTCCAGTCGACAGCAATTTTCAGTTTCCCTGGAGCCACTCCCTCGCTTTCCGCCAACGGCACGGGAGACTCTATTCTATGGGCCATCGAGCGTCCGGCCGGTGGCGGAACTGCGGTTGTTCATGCTTATGATGCGTCAAATCTCTCTGAACTTTGGAACAGTTCCATGGCCGCTGGTGGTCGCGACCAAGCTGGCAGCGCCGTCAAGTTTACCGTTCCCACCATCGCCAACGGCAAGGTCTACATCGGCGCTCACAGCGAACTTGACGTTTTTGGCCTCTTGCCATAGCTGAATCACGTCAATCGCACGCGCGTTGATTCATTTTCCTAAAGATCTGGCAATGTTTTTGGGCGCTCAAGGAAAAACACATCGCACCTCTGGGCCTTCCATGCACGGGTGAACACAGACGGCATTCGGGGTTCGCAGCCATCAAACTCTGGAGGCGACCAACCGCAGCCTGCATTCCCGTTTGCCCTGACGATCCTTTTCACGATGACCAAAGGCCGCGCTGCATATCCTTCCATGATATGCGCCGCTGACGTCTACAAGGCCGCCACGCGTGCTGGCACCCTAAATATCGCCACAGATTGCGAGGAATTGAAGGTGGCTAGACTCACAACGCATCCGAGGCCTAATGACTCTCCCCACCGTGCTTGAGGGGCGCAATCTCCCTCCATCCGTTATTAGAGCATTAGGTTTCGAATGCCCGTCGGCCGCCTCGCGCCGTCGAAAAAATCCACGCAATCGTGATTATGACACGCGAGCACGCTCGCGTCGGCTTCCGCGTTTGTATCCCAGTAATTTAACTTTTGATTTAATTCTCAGCAACGGTCTTCACCCATTCAGAGGCGGAGAATATGTGCGGTCTGCGACAGTGCCATTTTGGCTTCGATTAAAATGAAAACCCGAGCCTCAATTCCAGCCTTTGCTGTATTGCGACACGGCGTTGGTGGATGTAGGTAAGGACACGGCAACTCTCAAGACGGGAAAGGAGGACGAGAAAATGAACACAACTCTTTCTTCCGGGCTCGCAGGCAAGCGAATACTAGTTGAGGGCCTGTTTGCATTGGCCCAGGCACCAGATGTGGAAGGCAGTACAGTGGACCTAGAGTCCGGATCTCTCGTCACAGTGCGTACTGTTGTACAGGAACTTGTTCGATTAACGGGTTCAACAGCGGAGCCCCTGTTTGACGCCTCTCTCGACCGAGCGATGGAGTGCGTGCGGACCGCGAAAGTGAATGAAACCTATTCACAAACAGGTTGGAAGGCCCGCACATCGTTGGAGAATGGCTTGAGTCAAACGATCGATTGGTATCGAGCGAAACTGACGAGCGAAATGGCCAGGGCCGTATCGGTTTAATGCAGGGCGTTTTCTTAGCGGGCTGGATTCTTTTGGCGCCAGTTTCACTCTGCCTCAGAATCCAAAACCGACCGGAGGAAACGAACTAGCGTTTTACTCTGCCTCTTTGTCTGTTGATGTTAATGGGCCTGAACCAGACTGTTCCACAGACGAACCGTCAGGCTCTTCCAAAAGCGGGAATAAACATTTCTAAACGAGTGATAGGTCACCGAGTGGATGAACGAGCGAAGAGTGGCCTCAAATAAAGACGAGTGTCGCTACTGACGACGCCTTACACTTGCATCTATGGTTCGCGCTCTTCGCCCACGCTGAAATAGGTGCAGTCTGGGTGGTGAATCACCAGCGCGCTCACGCTGGCTTCGGGATCCATCATGAATCCTTCCGTCAGCTGTACGCCAATTCCTTCCGGCTTCAATAGTCTCCAGATCCCAGCCTGATCTTCGAGATTCGGGCACGCCGGATATCCGAAGCTGTAGCGCTTCCCGCGGTAGCGCGAAGTAAACCGTTGCGCCATGGTCATCTCCGGCGAATCCGGAAATCCCCAATCCTCTCGAATGCGCCGGTGCAGCCATTCCGCGCACGCTTCCGCCGTTTCGATTGCCAGCGCCTGCAGGCCATGCGACTTAAAGTAGTAGCCTTCGTTCTTCGCTTTTTCCGAGCGCGGCCGAATTCCTTCGCCCGCTGTCACCACGAACAGTGCCAGATGGTCGCGCTGTCCGTTTTTCTCCGGCAGCACATAGTCGCTCAGGCAAAGAAAGTCACCCTGCCGCTGCCGCGGAAATCGGAACGTGTGCAGCGCCTTTTTTTCTCCCGGCCTAAAGAGTTGCAGGGAGTCGCCCTGCGCTTCCGCTTCGAAAAATTGCCAGACAGCGCGAACCTTCATGAACTCGGCCGCCTCCTTCTTCACTTCTTCCATCTGTTCGAAGAGTTCGACAGCCTTCGGATCGCGCTCCGCCAAACGTTTCTCGAAGTCGCCTCGAAAACCCATGTGCCGCCCGAAAAGCATGAACGAGTTGATGTAACCCCACACTTCGCGCAAATCCGGCACCAGCCGCACTTTGCGATCCAGGGATTGCACCGGCGGAATCGGAAGGTCCATTCGAACGCGCGGCGAGCGCGTCACCACCGGGATCTCCTGCACTGAAACCACAGTCGACACGCTTGCGCCATTTCCGCTTGCTGTGTGCGTCCGCAGCACGCTTTCGCGCGTCGCGGGATCCATCAATTCATTCATCAGCCGCAGTCCGGTCATCGCGTCTTTCGCGTAGCACACGGCTTTTCCATAGCTTGGCGCGATCTTAGTCTGCGTAAACTTCGCAGAAAGCGCCGCGCCGCCCACCAGCATGGGAATCTCGATCCCTGCATCTCTTAAATCGTTAGCGGTAATCACCATTTGTTGCGCGCTTTTCACCAGCAGCCCGGACAAACCGATCGCGTCCGGTTTGTGTTCCTGGTAAGCCTTGATCAGCTCTTCCGGCGGAACCTTGATGCCCAGATTGACGACGTCATATCCGTTGTTTTTCAGAATGATCTCGACCAGGTTCTTCCCGATGTCGTGGACGTCGCCTTTCACGGTTGCCAGCACGACTTTCCCGCGCTTGGCCGTGTCTGCCTTTTCCATGAACTGCTCGAGGTGGCTTACCGCCGCTTTCATGGCTTCCGCGGACTGCAACACTTCCGCTACGATCAACTCATTCGCATTGAACAGCCGCCCTACTTCCGCCATCCCCGCCATCAGCGGACCGTTCACGATGTCCAGCGGCGCTGCGCCTTCCCCGCGCTTTTTCTCCAGGTCTGCGATCAGACCGTCCCGCGTTCCTTCGATGATGTAGTTGGCCAGCCGCTCTTCCAAAGGCAGGTCTGCCGCGCGGACTTTTTCCTTCTTCTTTGCGGTCCGAAAATGTTCGGCAATCGCCGCGATGTAGTGCTGATTCACGGCCGCGCGCTGCTCTTTGGTCTGCTCGCGCCAGTCCGCCGGAACGTTCCGCAGCAAAGCCGCATTTGAAACATCGGCCGGGACATCCTTCGGCGGATGCGAAAACAACAGGTTTTCCGCGAGTTCGCGTTCGTGCGGAGGAATCGAGGCAAATCGCTCCAGCTTCTCGGTATTCACAATCGCGAGGTCCAGGCCCGCCTTCGTGCAGTAATACAGGAACACCGAGTTCACCACCTCACGCGCTCCCGCCGGCAGCCCGAAAGAAACATTGGAAATGCCCAGTATCGTTCGCACGTCCGGCAGCGCCTGCTTGATCAGCCGGATGCCTTCCACTGTCTCGACCGCGCCGCCGATATAATTTTCATCGCCCGTCGCGCAGGGGAAAACCAGCGGATCGAAAATGATGTCTTCCGGCCCCAGTCCATATTTTTCCGTTAGCAGTTTGTAGGAACGCTGTGCAATCGCTAGCTTCCGCCCGCGCGTAAATGCTTGCGCCTGCAACTTGTCTTCATCGATGCAGCCCACCACCACGGCCGCGCCGAATTCATGAGCAATGGGAACCACGCGCTCGAACTTTTCTTCACCGTCTTCCAGATTGATCGAATTAAGGATCGCCTTGCCCTGGCAATACGTCAGTGCCAGCTCGATCGCCGTTGCATCAGTGGTATCGATCATCACCGGCGCTTTCACTTTTCGAATCAGCTTTTCGTAGAACGGCGGAATATCTTTCTTTTCATCGCGCTCCGTGCTTTGCAGGCACACATCCACGATGTGCGCGCCACCTCGCACTTGCCGTCGCGCAATCTCGCTCGCTTCTTCCCATTTTTCTTCCGCCACCAGATTCTTGAACAAGCGCGAACCAATCACATTGGTGCGCTCACCCACCAGCAGCGGCCTCGTGCTGTCCTCCGC
>Ga0209648_10000086_pt1 | contig 58385 bp, 48 predicted proteins | sample GraSoi2013_115cm_FD_185830 | JGI IMG/M metagenome (GOLD analysis project Ga0209648, IMG submission 185830) | Grasslands soil microbial communities from the Angelo Coastal Reserve, California, USA - Sample 9_17_2013_115cm (SPAdes) (version 2) | ecosystem: Environmental > Terrestrial > Soil >... | reverse complement strand
CCGACCTCAGCCAGCCGAGGTGCAAGGTGTAGGCGGTCAAGTCGCCGACCGCCGTGCCCATGGCGAACGTGGCGAGGACGGCAGCCCAGTAGAACATCTCGCGGCGCGGGGTGGTGATGCTGTGGATCGAAAGCGTCCGCTCCATCAAATACCAGACCGCGAAGATAACGGTGAGACCCGCCGCGCAAAGCGCCGCAGAGGCCGCATACGGAATCTTCAGCTCGATATGGGCGGCGTCGGCGCACATGGTCCCAAACACCGCAACCATCGCGACCGCAAACCAGTACACAGGTGCGATGTATCTGCGCACAAAGAACTGCAGCGCAAGCGAAACCACGATGCCGACCCCGCCGATCGCAACCGCGACGTACGGGTCGATCGTGTGGACCAGGTGGTCCGAGAGCGCCTCGCCCATGGCCGTCGTCAGGATCTTGACGGCCCAGAAATGAGCGGTGATGGCCGGCACCTTTCTGATCATCTGCGGCGCCGGCATGCGTGCAATTCTCCCGATTCGGCGGGCCACAGCGCGGAATACGGTGCTAGCGTCTGGGTTTGAAGTCCACGATGGCTGATACACCACCGATCGTCTGCACCCTCTCGGCGGCCGATCTCGAGGATCGAGAAGGCGCGTGGGTGAAGCTGATGTCGAGCGCCCTGGTGGTGCGTGACGTCGTGCCCGGCGGCATACGCCTGACCCCAGCTGCCGGCGCAGCCGCCGCGCTCATCGATCTCATCGACCTAGAGCGCGAATGCTGCGCCTGGATTCGTTTCGACGTGGGCGACCATTCGGTCGTCACTATGACTGCCGACGCCAATGGCGAGGCTGTCCTCGCCGAGATGTTCAGGTAGCGGTCTTCTCCGCCGGCACCTTTTCTTCGACCAGCTCGCCTTCGATGTTGATCTGGATCTCGTTGCTCACGATGAACTTGCCGTCCAGCATCATCTCGAATTTCATTCCGTAGTCCTTGCGGTTGAGCTGGCCCTGGGCCGCGTAGCCAATCCGATGACCCATGTTGGGGTCGTTGAACTCCCCGTATCTCACGACGTCCAGGGAGATCCCCTTGGTAACGTCCTTGATGGTGAGGTCGCCCGTCAGCTTGTACTTGTCCTTGCCGGCCGCCTCGATACTGGTGCTTTTGAACTTGATGGTCGGGTACTTGTCGACTTCCAGGAAGTTGCCCGACCGGAGGTCGTTGTCCCTGATTTCGTTGTGAGTCCGGATGCTCGCGGTGTTGATGGTCGCCTCGATCTCCGAGTTCTCGGGGTGATCAACGTCGATCTCGCCCGTCGCTGTCACCTCCGCAAAGTGACCTCGGACAGTCATCATGCCCAGGTGCTTGGCCGAGAACTCAACCTGAGTGTGGTACGGGTCGAACTTCCAGGTACCCATGAACTACCTCCAGTGCAGCCTTGAGCGGCGAAAGCCCCTCTAGCCTCCCAAACTGGTTGCGCAGGCAACTTATTTCCAGGCGGATGGGATGACGAAGCGGTATGCCTTGATGTGGTCGGGTGGCAAGGACAGCGCTCTTGCCCTTGACCGATCGTGGCGGGCGGGCCTCGATATCGGCCGGCTGATCTCCTTCTATGACTCGGCGACGAGGCGCGTGCGTTTCCACGCCACCCGGGTCGAGATGCTGGAAGCCCAGGCGGCGGCGATTGGAGTAGAGCTCCAAGCCATTCCCACGAGCTGGCCCGAGATGGAGGCGAGCCTCGGTCGTGAGCTCGCGCATCTCCAGGCAGAAGGATTCGCGGGCGTGGTTCTGGGCGACATCCACCTCGCCGATGTGCGGGACTGGTACGAAACACGCGTTGTGGCCGCCGGACTCGAGCATGTCGAGCCCATCTGGGGCGAACCGCCGCCCACCCTGCTGCGCGAGTTCATAGCGTCTGGCGGCCGGGCGGTCCTCACCTGCGTCGAGCTGGCGAAACTGGATTCATCCTGGCTCGGCCGGGTCACCGACGAAGAATTCGCCGGCGAAATTGAAAACACGGGCGTCGACGCTTGCGGCGAGAACGGCGAGTACCACTCCTTCGCCTTCTCCGGTCCTGTCTTCAAACAGCCCGTGAGGTGGGTGGCCGGCGAGCGCCGGCTGGATGGGGGGTTCGCCCAGCTCGACCTGACCGCTTAGTGCCACTCGGTCGACTCGAGGCCTGCCTCGAGCCAGTCGATGATCGATCCGACTTTCGTCCAGTCCTCCGCCTGGCGAGCTGCGATCAGCTCCCGCAGCGCATGCGGGTTCCAGGCCAGCAGTGCCTCTGCGCCGGAGCTGGCATAGCGCACGAGCGCGTGATGGGCGACCTCTTCGTACGAGAGTCCGGTGTTGCGGGCGAGGTTCTCCAGCGTCGGGCGTGGGTCGGCGAGCCTGGAGAGCGCGACCGAGTCGCGAAAGTTTTGATTGGAATCGGTCCCGCTCATTCGGTTCCTCCAGTTGGACGGAGCGGCCGGGGCTTGTCCTGGCCCCGGCGCGCCGGGGCCCGGCCGGGTGGCTGTTTCGGTTCCGGAAGCGAGGCAATCTTTGGAATGGGCCGCGCGACCGGGCTGCGCGACGTCAGCCTCAGCTCCTCCCCATAGTGCTCGAAAGCAATTGGCTTGCCGCGGACCAGTGAATAGGTTGCGCGGCGGCGGCTTGCGGTGACTTTGATCAGGCGGTCGAGGAAGGTCAGCCGGAAGGTCAAGCGCCGGATCCGAGGCGGCAGGCGGGGCGCGAAACCCAGCGTGCTCCCGTGGTGGCGCATGCCGCCGAGGCCGGCGACCACCGCGAGCCAGGCCCCGGCGAGCGAGCCCATGTGCACGCCGTCGCGGACGTTGTGCTCGAGGTCGTGGAGGTCCATCAGCGCGGCCTCGCCCAGGTAGTCGTGAGCCAGCTGGAGATGGCCGACCTCAGCCGCGATGATCGATTGTGTATTAGAGGAAAGCGAGGAGTCGCGAACTGTGAGCGGCTCGTAGTACTCGAAGTTCCTGGCCTTCTGCTCCTGGGTGAAGGCGTCACCGCGGAGGTGCATCGCGAGGACCAGGTCGGCCTGTTTGATCACCTGCTTCCTGTAGAGATCGAAGTAGGGGAAGTGCAGGAACAGCGGGTACTGGTCTCGCTTTGTCCGCCGGAAGTCCCAGCGCTCGTGCTTCGTGAAGTCGCTCGCCTGCCGGTGGACCTCGAGGCTTTCGTCGTATGGGATGAACATGCGATCCGCGGCGCGACGCCAGGCTTTCACCTCGGTCGCGGTCACCTTCAGCCGTTTCGCCACGCGGCCGTGACGCCCGACTGCGTCAGCCGCCGCCATGAGGTTGCGCTGTGCCATGAGGTTTGTGTAGAGGTTGTTGTCCGCCAGGGCGCTGTATTCGTCCGGACCCGTGACCCCGTCGATCCGAAACAGGCCGCCCAGCTCGTGGTGGCCCACCGAGATCCACAGCCGTGCGGTCTCGACCAGGAGCTCGACCCCGACCTTCTCTTCGAACTCGAGGTCGCCGGTGGCAGAGACGTACCTGAAGACCCCGTCGGCGATGTCGGCGTTGATGTGAAAGGCGGCTGTCGATGCCGGCCAGTAGCCGGAACACTCCTCACCGTGGATCGTCCGCCAGGGGAAGGCCGCCCCCTTGAAGCCAAGATCTCGGGCTCGCTTGCGTGCAAGGTCGAGGATCGAGAGGCGCCACCGCAGCACGTCCGCCGCCGCTCCGGGCGCCGTATACACAAGCACGGGAAGGACGAAGGTCTCCGTGTCCCAGAACGTGTGACCGTCATAGCCGGGCCCGGTGAGGCCCTTTGCCGGTATCGCGCGCTGCTCGGCCCGGGCAGCGGACTGGAGGACGTGGAACAAGGCGAAACGGATCGCCTGCTGGACCTCGGGGTCGCCCGTGAGCTCGACATCCGCGCGACCCCAGAAATCGGAAAGGTACTTTCGCTGCGCGGAAACCAGCCCTTTCCACCCGTGGTTTTTAGCCGTTTCCAGCGCTCCTTCGATCTGCGCGCGCAGAGCGGGAGTAGACCGCTGGCTGGACCACCCGTAGGCCACGAACTTGACCAGGCTCAAGCTCTGTCCCGGGGAGACGTGTGCCGTCACCGTGACCCTGGCGTGATCGTCGCTGCTCTCCGAGGTGGTTGTGCTCATTCCCGGAGCTTTGACCACGTGATCCATGCCGGCGGCGATCGTCAGCCGGCTCCTCTTGGTGCAGTGAATGAGCATGGCGCGTTTGCCTTCGTGTCCGGAGAACCGCGCCTCGAGCGGGGCATCGATGGCGGCCGCGGTTCGCGGATCGGTCCTCACCACATTGCTCACGGGCTCGTTGGCCACGAGCTCGGATTGCAGCACGAAGTCCGCCGGTCCATCGACCGGTTCCACCTCGTAGAGGATTGCGGCGAGCGCCCGGTGGACGAGCGAGACCAGCCGCGTCGAACGAACCCGGATCACGCGGTGGGTCGGCGATTCCCACTCGACCGTGCGCCGCAGGACCCCGGCCTTGAGGTCGAGGACGCGTTCATGCGAGCGCAGCGTCCCGTAACGGATGTCGAACGGCTCGTCGTCGACCAAAAGACGGATGATCTTCCCGTTGGTGACGTTGACGATCGTCTGGCCCGCCTCCGGATAGCCGTACGCGGTCTCGGCATATGGCAGAGGCACCTCTTCGTAAACGGCATTGAGATAGGAGCCGGAAAGCTCGTGGGGCTCACCCTCGTCGAGGTTTGCCCGCCAGCCGATGTGGCCGTTGGAGAGGGCGAAGATCGATTCGGCCTGGCCCATCAGGTCGAGGTCGAAATGCCGCTCGCTCACGGCCCAGGGCTCGGGGGCAAAGCCTTGGCTGTGGATCACGGCGACTTCATCAGGTCGGCGAGATCCTTGACGGCCACATCCGCGCCGTGCCGGCGAAGCGCGGCCGCCTGGCCCACGCGGTCGACGCCCACCACGAGGCCGAACCCGCCTGCGTGCCCTGCCGCAACCCCCGCGAGCGCGTCTTCGTACACGGCCGAGCGGGGTGGAGTTGAGCCGAGCATGCGCGCCGCTTCGAGATAGGTGTCAGGCGCCGGCTTGCCGGCCAATCGTTTCTCATGCGCCACGTTGCCGTCGACCTGCGCGTCGAACATCCCGTCCAGCCGGGCGGCGCGCAGGACTTCGGTGCAGTTCTTGCTCGAGGTCACGACCGCCAGTTTCAGCTGCGCCTCACGAGCGGCGTGCAGATACCGGATCGATCCCTCGTAGGCCTCGACCCCGTTGGTTCGTATCAGGTGCAGGAAGAGCTGGTCTTTGCGATCGCCCAGGCCGTGGATGGTTTCGGCCTCGGGCGGATCGTCCTCCCCGCCTTCCGGCAGGGTGATGTGGCGCGAAGCGAGAAATGAGCGAACACCTTCCTCCCTGGGTTTGCCGTCGACGTATTCGTCGTAGTCGGCGACGTTGTCAAATGGCCGAAAGGCTTCTCCGCTCGTCTCGGCCCGCTGCTTCAGATACGCGTCAAACATCGCCTTCCACGCCTGTGCGTGCACGACGGCGGTTTTCGTGATGACTCCGTCGAGATCGAAAAGGCAAGCCGCGATGGTGGGGGCCAGTCCAAGCGACCTGCGATCCATCTCGGTGATCGTAAATCGGTGGAGGGGGATGTCTGCGCTAGGTATAACCGGGGCGGATCGGGACGGGCCACACCTGGTCGGTGAAAATCACGTACCGCTGTGTGGCGAATGCTCCCGCCCATAGGGGCCAGCATGTGGTGAGGGTCAGGTGGAATCCGTTGGCGTCAGGGACCAACACAGAGCGGTTGTCCGGGTTCACGACCTCGCTCCCCGTGACGCGATAGCGATAGATCCCATAGCGGGTTTCGACATCGATTTCATCGCCCTTGGCGAGTTGCGGAAAGTTGATCCAGTACACGTTGTGCGCCGCCACGCCAACCATCCCCGGGTCGCCCGGCCACACCGTGGTCGGGTAGTGTCCCGGGCTCGCGTAAAGCACACCGGCGCTTACGCCTTCCTTCACGGCCGCGTAGTAGTCGAGCTTCGGCACCCGGATCGCGAAGTCGACGCCGTTCACTGGTTGCTTCAAGGCTGGATCGAGTGGGGCCGCGGCGGTGGGCCGGGCCCGAGCCTCGCCGCTCCACACATGGTTCAGACGCTGCTGGTCGCGAAAGCCGTTCCACATGCCGTAGGCGAAGCCCCCGAGCAGATAGAGGCCGATGGCCAGGCACGCGAACCAGACCAGGCGCGTCGGACGCGCTCGTTGCGATCGCCGTGAGCGTCTCGCGCTTCGCCCCTCGGGGGGCGAATACGCGGGCGTAAGCGATCGGCCTGCAGCCATCTCAGCTAGAACGCACAGCCGGCGCCGGCTCGACTAGATCACGAAGTAGAAGGTGGCTCCCTCTCCCGCCGCCCCCTCGGCCCAGATTCGCCCGCCGTGGCGGTTGACGATGCGCCGCGCGGTCGCCAGCCCGATCCCGGCGCCCGGGAACTCGCTCTGGCTGTGCAATCTCTGGAAAGCGCCAAAGAGACGGTGGGCGTAGATCATGTCGAAGCCCACGCCGTTGTCCCGCACGAAGATGCGCGACTCGCCGTCGACGGTCTCGGTGCCGACCTCGACTCGGGGGGACGGCTTGACGCTCGTGAACTTCCACGCATTGTCCAGGAGGTTCGACAGCAGGATGCGGACCAGGCGCCTGTCCCCAGATGCCGTGATTCTGTGGGCGACCTCAAACTTGACGTCGGGCTCGCCACCGCCGGCTTTGATCTCCCTGACGATGTCTTTCGTGAGGGCGGTGACGTCGATCTGTTCGCGATGGACCTCTCCGCTCGTGAGCCGAAACAGGTCCTGAAGTCCGTTGAACACTGAGGTCATGCGCTGGCTCGCACCCCGCATGCGCTTCAGGTTGTCCTTCGCTTTCTTGTCCAGCCGGTCGCCGTACTCCTCGAGCATGCTCTTGCTCAGCCCGTCGAAGGCGAGTAACGGGGCCCGCAGGTCGTGAGAGACCGAGTAGCTGAAGGCCTCGAGCTCGCGGTTGACGGCTGTGAGCGCTGTGGTGCGCTCCTCAACGAGCGTCTCCAGCCGGCTGCGATAGCGACGCAGCTCCTGCTGTGCCCTGTACAGCTCGACGAACACGGTCACCTTGGCGCGGAGAATCGCCGGAACAACCGGGGCGAACACGAAGTCGACGGCTCCCAGGTCGTAGCCTCGACCCATGTCGGTCTCGGCCTGGTCGAGGGCTGTGACGAAGATGATCGGGGTCAGCTCAGAGCGAGGACGCTGGCGGATCAGCTGGGCGGTCTCGAAACCGTCCATCGACGGCATGCGCACATCCAGGAGGATCACCGCAAATTCCTCACGGAGCAGCTGCCGGAGGCCGTCAGCCCCGGACGAAGCCTCCACCACAGTCTCGCCAAGCGGTGCGAGGATCGTCTTCAACGCAAAGCGTTTGGTCGCATCGTCGTCGACGACGAGGATGTTCACCGTGGATTGCGGTTTCATAAGCGCCTCGTCCAGGTCTTCGAGCGGCCTGGTCATCATCGGACTCTTCGGAACAGGCTCACGCCATCCCGCACCTTTGTGTAGCGGCTGCTCTCAGGAGAGAAGACGAGCGATTCAGCCTTGCCAAGAGCCAGGAAGCCCAGTCGAACGAGGCTGTCCACGAACAGGCGGTGGGCTCGCTCCTGCAGCGAAGGACGGAAGTAGATCAGCACGTTGGCGCAGACGATCAGGTGAAAGTCGTTGAAGGACGTGTCGGAGACCAGGTTATGGCGGGCCCACGTCACGTTGGCCTGCAGGCTCCGGTGGAAGCGCGCGGTGCGGCCCGAAATGTCGTAGTGGTCGGACAGCTTGCCGCGCCCACCAGCGGCCTCATAGCGATCTTCGTACGTGCGCACTGCGTCGAGGGGATACGCACCCCCACGGGCCACCGCAAGGGCACCCTCGTTGAGGTCGGTCGCGTAGATGCTGGCCCGCCTGAGCAAACCTTCTTCCTGGAGCATGATCGCGAGGGAGTAGACCTCTTCCCCAGTCGCGCAGCCCACCATCCAGATGCGCACCGACGGGTAGGTGCGGAGCACTGGCACCACCTCTTCCCGCAGGCAGCGCATCAGGTCGGCTTCGCGGAACATGCTCGTGACGCTGACCCCAACGATGCTCAGGAACCTGTGCATCGACGTCTCGTCGCGCAGGATCCGGCCCTGGTACGTCGAGATCGTGGATATACCTTCGCTTGCCATGGCGTCGTAAACGCTTCGGCGAAGCGGCCTGGCAGCATATTCGCGGAAGTCGTACCCGTAGCGAAGGCGGATCCCCTCGAGCAGGAGGCGCACCTCGATCTCTTCGAGACCGGGCTCGAGACCTTCCAACCCGATGGGGGCGGTTTCGCTTGCCGTCAAGGCGTGAGCCAGGCCCGAAGCATGGCGAGCAGCTCTGGAGTGTTCACCGGCTTGGCGATGTAGTCGGACGCTCCCGCTTCGATACATTTTTCTCGGTCTCCCTTCATCGCCTTGGCGGTCAAGGCGATGATCGGCCGGTCCCGGAAGGTCGTGAGCTCACGCATCCTGCTCATGGTCACGTAGCCATCCATCTCCGGCATCATCACGTCGACGAGCGCGAGGTCGATGTCGCCGCGCTCGCTCAAAGCGTCGATCGCTTCCTTGCCTGAGTCGACCGCGGTCACCTCCATGTGGTGACGTTCCAGCATCGCGGTGAGCGCGAATATGTTCCGGATGTCGTCATCCACGACGAGCACCTTCCTGCCCGCGAGCAACGGATCCTGCGATTCCGAGCGGCCGTTGGATCCGGTTTGGACCGAAACAGCAGTGGCGTTTGGATCCTCGAGGACGGACTTCACCTCCTCCGTCAATCGTTCGGGTGACCTGACCTCTTTGATGACGATCGTCTTGGTGGCGCGACCGAGCCTGAGCTCCTCTTTCCTGGTCAGCTCCCTGGCGGTATAGACCAGGAGGGGCAAGGCGCGCAGCGCCTTGTGGCTGCGCACGTGGTCGATCACCTCCCAGCCGGTCATGCCTGGAAGGCCGAGGTCCAGGACCAGGCAGTCGAACTTCTGATCCTCGAGCATGGCAAGCGCTTCCTCGCCTGAGCCGACCGCGATGGTGCGTGCCTCGACCGACCCCATGAGTTCGACCAGGTGCTGCCGCTGAACCGGATCGTCCTCGACCACCAGGAGCGCCTTCTGAGGGTCGACCGGCGGCTCGGCGACGGCATGGGCGGCCTCCACGTGCCAACCCGGCTGGAGCCCTGCGCCGGCGCCGACCGTCACAGGCGACGTCCGCGGTGAATCTTCAGCCCGCCCGTTCGTCCGTCCACCCGGCACAACGTGCAGGGCCGGCGCGGCGACCGGCAGGTAGACGGTGAACACGCTTCCGACGCCTGGCTCGCTCTGGAGCTGTATCTCACCGCCCAAAAGACGCGTGAGCTCCCGGCAGATCGAAAGGCCAAGGCCAGTTCCGCCGAACTTGCGGCTGGTCGTGCCGTCGGCCTGCGCGAAGGATTCGAAGATCGTGTGCTGCTTGCTCTCCGGTATTCCGATGCCTGAGTCGACGACGCTGAACGCGATGACCTTAGAAGCCGAATTGAGGACCTCGTTCCCGGCGCTCCAACCGGCCGTGGCGACTTGCGCGATGAACTCGACCCTGCCCTTCTCGGTGAACTTGAACGCGTTGCTCAGCAGGTTGTTGAGGATCTGCTGCAGACGTTGGGCGTCGGTCGGGACGGTTTCAGGCAGGTCCGGCCGGAGATCGATCGTGAAGGCCAGCTTGGTCGCCTCGGCCACGTGCCGGAACGTGCGCTCCAGCATTGGCTTGAGCTCTTGCACCGGCCAGTCGGCAATCTCGAGCGTGACCGTCCCCGACTCGATCTTGGAGAGGTCGAGGATGTCGTTGATCAGCTTGAGGAGGTCGGTTCCGGACGATCGGATGATCGTGGCGTACTCGATCTGCTTCGCGAGCAGGTTCCCGTCGGGGTTGGCGGCGAGCTCTTGGGCCAGGATGAGCAGGCTGTTCAGCGGGGTGCGGAGCTCGTGCGACATGTTGGCCAGGAACTCCGACTTGTAGCGAGAGGTGATGGCCAGCTGTTCCGCCTTTTCCTCGACGAGCGTCTTGGCCGCCTCGACCTCGTCCCTCCTCTGCTCGATCTCGGCGTTTTGCTGCGCGAGCTGGCGCGCCTTTTCGGCTAGCTCCTCATTGGTCCGTTGGAGCTGGTCCTGCTGGCTCTGCAGCTCGTTGGCCAGCGACTGCGACTGCTTGAGCAGGTCCTCGGTCCGGCTGTTCGCCTCGATCGTGTTCAGCACAATCCCGATGCTCTCCGTCAGCTGGTCGAGGAAGTCCATGTGAGTCGGGCTGAATGGGCGAAACGACGCGAGCTCGATCACGGCCCTGACGTCGCCCTCGAACAGCACCGGCAGCACCACGATGTTGGCGGGAGTCGCCTCACCGAGCGCGGAGTTGATGCGAATGTAGTCCGCGGGCACATGGGTCACGACGATGCGGTGCTTCTCGAGCGCGCATTGCCCGACCAGGCCCTCGCCAAGATGAAACGACTTCGGAAGGCTCTTGCGCTGCCTGTACGCATACCCGGCCTGGAAAGCCAGTTGGGCAGGCTGGCCGTTGGGCCCGACCATGCTGTAGAAGACCCCATGCTCCGCGTTGACCAGCGGCGCGAGCTCCGACAGGATCATCTTGGACACCGTCATCGGGTCGCGCTGGCCCTGCAGCATGCGGGTGAACCGCGCGAGGTTCGTCTTCAGCCAGTCCTGCTCGGTGTTTTTCTCGGTCGTGTCCTTGAGATTGAAGATCATCTCGTTGATGTTGTCTTTGAGGATCGCGACCTCACCGCTCGCATCGACGCCGATCGACCTCGTGAGGTCACCCTTGGTGACGGCGGTCGCCACCTCCGCGATGGCCCGCACCTGCGTGGTCAGGGTGGCTGACAGCTGGTTCACGTTGTCGGTCAGGTCGCGCCACGTGCCGGACGCTCCAGGCACCCTCGCCTGGCCGCCCAGGCGTCCCTCGACGCCCACCTCGCGTGCCACGCTCGTTACCTGGTCCGCGAACACCGCGAGGGTGTCGGTCATGCTGTTGATGGTGTCGGCGAGCTCGGCGATCTCGCCCTTCGCCTCGAGGGTCAGCTTGCCCTTGAGATCTCCATTCGCAACCGCGGTGACGACGCGCGCGATGCCTCGCACCTGGTCGGTCAGGTTGCTCGCCATCGTGTTGACGTTGTCGGTGAGGTCCTCCCAAATCCCCGCGACCCCTTCAACATTGGCCTGCCCGCCGAGCTTGCCGTCGGTGCCCACCTCGCGGGCCACGCGGGTGACCTCGTTGGCGAACGCGTTGAGCTGGTCGACCATCGTGTTGATCGTGTTCTTGAGCTCGAGGATCTCGCCCTGCACATCGACGGTGATCTTCTTGCTGAGGTCGCCTTCGGCGACCGCGGTCACCACGCGCGCGATACCGCGTACCTGCTCGGTCAGCTGGCCGGCCATCAGGTTCACGTTGTCGGTCAGGTCTTTCCAGACACCGCCCACACCACGGACGTGCGCCTGGCCGCCCAGCTTGCCTTCGGTGCCCACCTCGCGAGAGACGCGTGTCACTTCGTTCGCGAAGGCATTGAGCTGGTCGACCATCGTGTTGATCGTGTTCTTGAGCTCGAGGATCTCGCCCTGCACGTCGACGGTGACCTTCCGGGAGAGGTCCCCGTTGGCGACGGCCGTGGTGACGTCGGCGATGTTGCGCACCTGGCCGGTCAGGTTGCCGGCCATGAAGTTCACGTTGTCGGTCAGGTCCTTCCACACGCCGCCGACACCCTTGACGTCAGCCTGGCCGCCCAGGCGCCCTTCGGTTCCGACCTCGCGCGCGACGCGCGTCACCTCGTTTGCGAAGGCATTGAGCTGATCGACCATGGTGTTGACCGTGTTCTTGAGCTCGAGGATCTCGCCCTGGACGTCGACGGTGATCTTCTTGGACAGGTCGCCGTTGGCGACCGCGGTCGTGACGTCGGCGATGTTGCGCACCTGGCTGGTCAGGTTGCCGGCCATGAAGTTCACGTTGTCGGTCAGGTCTTTCCAGACGCCGCCCACACCGCGCACCTGGGCCTGACCGCCGAGGCGCCCCTCGGTACCGACTTCGCGCGCGACACGCGTGACCTCTCCGGCAAACGCGTTCAGCTGGTCGACCATCGTATTGACCGTGTCCTTGAGCTCGAGGATCTCGCCTCGGACGTCGACGCTGATCTTTTTCGACAGGTCTCCGTTGGCGACTGCAGTGGTGACCTCGGCGATGTTTCGTACCTGGCTCGTCAGGTTTCCGGCCATGAAGTTCACGTTGTCGGTCAGGTCTTTCCAGACACCGCCCACGCCCTTCACCTCAGCCTGGCCGCCCAGCCGGCCTTCGGTGCCGACCTCGCGCGCCACGCGGGTCACCTCGTTGGCGAAGGCGTTGAGCTGGTCGACCATCGTGTTGACCGTGTTCTTCAACTCGAGGATCTCGCCATGGACGTCGACCGTGACCTTTTTGGACAGGTCACCGTTGGCGACCGCGGTCGTGACCTCGGCGATGTTGCGCACCTGACTGGTGAGGTTGCCCGCCATCAGGTTGACGTTGTCGGTCAACTCCTTCCAAACGCCACCTACCCCGCGCACCTGCGCCTGGCCGCCGAGCTTTCCATCGGTGCCGACCTCGCCCGCCACGCGCGTCACCTCAGAGCTGAACGACCGAAGCTGATTAACCATCGTGTTGACGGTCCGCGCGGTTTCGAGGAACTGGCCCTGCAGGCGCCGGCCCTCGATTTCCGGCGCCATGGTCTGCGAGAGGTCGCCATTGGCGACCGCGCTGATCACCCGTGCCATCTCCGCGTTGGGCCGCACCAGGTCTTCGATCAGGTCGTTTACGGCGGCCAGGGTCGAAGCCCAAACACCGCCCGCGTCGCCGAGGCCGGCCCGCTTGACCTGGCCTTCCTTGCCGACCCTCTTGCTCAAGCGGCGGATCTCACGTTCGAGGCGCTGGTTCGACTCGATGATGTCGTTCAGCGAACTTGCGACCTTGCCTGCGCTTCCAGTCCAGTTCGACGGCATACGAACGGAAAAGTCCCCTTTCTTGACAGCGGTCAGGACATTGAGCGCCACTCGAGTGTCGATGCCGTTTGTGGTGACCTTTGTCGCCATCTGATTCCTACCTTCCTTCCTTCAATTCGATTCGATGATCCGCGTTGACGTCGCTACGCACATCACAGGTTCTGCGGCACCCAGAACTCAACTCTTGCTCCGGCGCCGGGCTCGCTGTCGATGTGAAACCAGCCACCGGCCAGCTGCGCTCGCTCTTTCATTGCGAGCAAGCCGAGATGACCTGGCATCTCCACCGCCTCGGCGACGACGAAACCCGCGCCGTCATCGACGATCTCGACGCGTATGCCGTCCTCCAGCTCGTTGGCGGATACGAACACCCGAGTCGCGTGGGCATGCTTCGCGACGTTGGTCAACGCCTCGGCGACGTTCTTGACCACGATCGCCTGGATGGGGGGCGCGACCTGGTCGGGCAGCCGAAGGTCGACCTGGGTCTCTATCCCCGAATGGAGGCGAACCGTTTCCAGGCGTTCCCTGATTGTTTCGTTCAGGTCAGCGTCGAGCTCGAGATTCTCAGTGCTCATCGTCATGAGCAGTCGCCGGAGCGAGTCTTCGACCTTGCCGAGCGTGGTCTTGAGGTGGTCGAGCTGGACCCCCTGGTGGCTCCCGTTGGTTTCGGCTCGGATGCGCTCCAGCTGAAGCTCGGCAGCGGTCAGGAGCTGGAGGGCGTCGTCGTGAAGCGCGCTCGTGAAGCGCCGGCGAGCTTCATCGCCGCCCGAGGCGATGTTGTTCATCAAGCGGCGGCGTGCGGCGAGGGCATCTTCCAGGCGTACCGCCGCGGTGCCAAGATCGTCCTCAGCCTCCTTGTACTGCCAAACGAGGCCGGTGGCCATGGCCGCCAGCCGCAACACCCACAGATCATTGGAGGTGAACCCGCGACGAGAGTCGAATGCGACGACGGCGCCGATCAGCCTGTCGCCTGCTCTCCACGGAACCGCGATCGAGCTCTTGATGCCGGTCAAGCCGAGCTCGCGCCACATGGAATCGAGCTCCGGGGAGGTGCCGCCGACTACCTCCAGGTCGTCACCCAGGACCGTCCGGTCGGCGGCGCCTTCGCCGCCGGGGCCGCGGTCGATTCGCAGCGCGTGGATGGGTGAATCGGCAGCAAAGCCGAAGGCCGTGGGCTGGAGACTCAGGACGCCCTGAGGTCCCAGTCGCCAGAACCCCGCGCGCCGCGCCCTGACCAGGCCCGCCACGGTTTCGCTGAGCCGGCCAAAGAAGACCGGGAGGTCCTCGTCCGAATCGAGGTAGGAGGAGACGGCGGCGAGGGCGGTGAAAGCCGCCTCCTGGGCCTTCTCGAGCCGCTGGGAAGAGCGCCGCCTCGGCATGCCTGAGGACTCTCCGGCCGGTCTACGGCCACCGCCGTTCCCGGCGTGCCCCGGCTCGCCACGGTGGCCGGCCGGCAGCGCCACTGTCTCCACGCTCCCCTCCAGGCAGGTTATCCAGCCTCTCATGAAAGAGCCTGGAGGTGCGTTTCGTCACCGTACAAGTGAAGTAGACGTGCCACTGTAAGAAAAGTCCCGGAAACTGGTGTGCCCCCCTCTTGCGAAGGGGGCACACCCAAGAAACGTCCAAAAACCGATCGGTACTCAAGGTCCACGGAACTCGCCGGCAAAGGAAAACCGGGCCCGCACATCGCGAGCCCGGTCCGTTTGGTGGCCGGTTAGCGGCGACGCCGCCGCAGGCCGATGGCGCCGGCCAGGGCCATGATTCCGCCGACGAGGCCCCCCGCGATGGGGGCTCCGGTGTTGGCGAGCGTCGTTCCCGAACCGCTGATCGCGGTTGCGCCGAGGGTCGAACCACTTGGCAGGGTAGCCGTTGCGCCGCCGACGTTGCCGTTGCCGGTGGGCACGCCGCCAGTCTCGCCGCCGATGTTGCCGGACGGCGTGCTGTTCGTGGTGATCCCGGTGCTCGGAATCGTGCTTCCGGTGCTCACCTCGGTGGTCGGCGTGCTGTTGGTGGTCACGCCCGAGCTGGGTCCGGTGCTTTCGGTGTTCTGCTGGACGGTCTCGGTGCTGTTCGTAGTAATGCCAGAGCTGGGTCCGGTGCTTTCGGTGTTCTGCTGGACGGTCTCGGTGCTGTTCGTGGTAATGCCCGAGCTGGGTCCGGTGCTTTCGGTGTTCTGCTGGACGGTCGGGGTGCTGTTCGTAGTAATGCCCGAGCTGGGTCCGGTGCTTTCAGTGTTCTGCTGAACGCTCTCGGTGCTGTTCGTAGTAATGCCCGAGCTGGGCCCGGTGCTGGTGTCGCCGCCGACGTTGCCGGTGGCGCTGCTGTTGGTGGTCGCGCCCGAGCTGGGCCCGGTGCTGGTCTCGTCGCCGACGTTGGTCGTCATCGTGCTGTTGGTGGTCATGCCCGAGCTCGGACCGGTGCTCGAGCTGTCGGCGTCGGCCTTGGTCCGGTCGTCGCCATTCCCTGTCTTGCCTCCCGCAACATCCCCGCGGGAGTCCGAGTTGTTCTCGCCGATCTCCTTGTGGTGGCCGTTTGTCGCGACCGTCACAGACTTGCCGACTTTGCCGTTGCCCTTGGCGCTGTCATTCGCCTTGGCGCTGTCATTCGCCTTGGCGCTGTCATTCGCCTTGGCGCTGTCATTCGCCTTGGCGCTGTCATTCGCCTTGGCGCTGTCGCTCGCCTTGGCGCTGTCGCTCGCCTTGGCGCTGTCGCTCGCCTTGGCGTTGTCGCTCGCCTTGGCGTTGTCGCTCGCCTTGGCACTTCCGTTCGCCTTGGCGCTGTCGTTCGAGCTCGCCATGGTCTGGGTCTTCGGTGCAGGCTCGGCAGCCTTGGGCGCCGGGGCGCTACCGCCGCTCCCCTTAGTTTTGTCCTTCCCGTTCCCGTCGCCGGAGCCACCGATCTGGTGGTCACTCGAATGGCTGGAGCTGTCGTGACGTTGAACCACCGCCGCTGCGGTGGTGTGGTCCTCGGCCTTGCCTTGCCCATGCGAATTGTCCGCCGCAAGGGCGGGCGACGTTCGCGCCAGCATGAGAAAAAGGCCCGCCACGAGCACGAAAGCGTTGATGGCCAACCGCCGAGCGAGCGCAGGTCGACTCGCTAAGAATTCGCCGAATGTGTCCAATGCCCACCTCCACGTGGATATGAGCGATTGCCTGCCGCCATCCTGGACATGGGCCCCGTTCTTGCACGGGGATATGTCGCAGAACGCCCCGCTCAGCGTTCCCTAGTAGGGCAATCCCTTGAAATGACAACGCAAACTGCATCGCTAGTAACCATGGACGAGGCCACCGACAAGGCCTCTGTAGCCGCTTTTGTCGAGGATGTCCTGGCGGGCTCCGGGTGGGAGCTGGAAGCCGTGCGGCGCCGCTCGTCGAGGCTGGACCCGCCCGACTGGTACTGGGCCCAGTTCGACATCCTCATCAATAAGGAAGGGGACGAGCGCCGGCTGCGGCTGGTCGCCAAAGGGGCTCTCAACCCGGCTGCCTGGGTGCGGTTGAGCGAAAGGCTCGCGCGCCTGGCCGCCGGCCGTCGATGTGACCCGATCGATGGCGTGGGCTATCCGCGCCTTTTCCCTGAAACTCAGCACGCCTACTGGTTCTATCCGTTCGACCCCGCAATGCACAACCTGCCTGCCGCGGCGGACCCTGTCCGGATGGCGAGCGTCTTGCTCGGGCCCGACGCCGAGACCACTGACGTCCTGGCGGCATCCCATCGGTTGACCATCGAGCGCGTCCGTCACGTCCCCGAGGTGGGCGCAATCCTCCGCTACACGATGAACACGCCGGCGGCGAAGCTCGATCTTTATGGAAAGGTTCAGCCGGACAACCGCGGCCTGCGCACCTATCGCGTCGTTCAAAAGCTCTGGGAGGCGGCCAGCCGGTATCCCGGGTACTTGAGCCTCCCGCGCCCGCTGGGATTTGTCGAAGAGTTCGGTCTCCTGCTCGAGGAGAGGGTGCGCGGCCGGGCTGTCGGTGGTAATCGAAGGAGCGCTGAGTTCATGCTCACGGCCAACGCTGCCGCTGAGGCGCTCGCAGTCATCCACGAGTCGAACGTGCCCGTTGACGGCGTGATCTCGATCGAGAACGAGATCGCGCGACTCGATCGAGTGGCCGAGCAGTTCAAATACGTGCTCCCCACCGGGCATTTCCTGCTGCTGGATCTCATCGCTCACATGCGGGACCGCGTGAGGAAGACCACAGAAGAGGAATTGTTGTCCACGCACGGCGACATGAAGTACGACCAGTTCATGCATCACAACGGGGAGCTGACGCTTCTCGACTTCGATTACTTCGCAGTCGCCGAAACGAGCTATGACCTGGGCAAGTTCTGCGCGTACACCGTCCCCACCGCGCCAAAGAGTTGGGAGGATTCGGTGGCAGCCGAGAGGACGAGGCTCCTCTTCCTTCAGCGGTACATGGAGCTGCGCCCGCACGCGACGCTCCAGCGGTTCACGGTCTACGAAGCGCTGCAGCTCGCGCTGAGGTCGATGGCCTTCATGTGGCAGCAGTCATCTGGATGGGAGAGGACCGCCGAGACCCTGCTCGTGATGGCTTTCGAGCGGTTGAAGAGCAGGCTGCCGATTAGTTCGTCTTAACAGCCCCAAACGGCGCCATTGCGACCCTGATCGATTCCTTTTACAAGCTTTTACCCCAGGCTCGCCGGGTTGCTCGGGGCCGCGCGTCAGACTCAGCGCCCGGTTATGAGATACCTATCCTGGCTTGCCGGTCTGGTTGTCGTAGTAGCGCTGGCCGCCGGTGCAACGTCAATCGTGCTCGCCCACTCGACTCCAAAGCACACGCTCATCGCTTCGAGGTCGTTGATCACGGTCGGTGCCAACGACGTCGTCAACCTCAGCGACCCCGCTCCGCAGCACATGATTCCGCGGCCCTCGCCCGATCCCAGTCCGACACCTCCACCGCCGCCGCCGGCCGCACCCGCCGCGCCGGTCCACTCGGCACCCCCGCCGCCCAGGCCGGCTTCGCCCGCGATCGTCATCGGCTCGACCCAGCAGGCCCTGATCAATCAGGATCGCGCACGCAATGGCCTTGGTCCGCTCACCTGGAACTCCTGTCTCGCAAGCGTCGCACGAAGCAACGCAGCCAGGATGGCGGCCCAGGGCTACATCTCCCACACGAACGGGCCGAACGTGGACCTGACGTGCGGCCTCGGCCGCCAGGCTGGTGAGAACGTCGGAGACTGGTCGGCGGGAGTCAACGACGCCCAGCTCAACGCCATGTTCGTGGCCAGCCCTGAACACCTGGCGAACATCCTTGGTCCGTATCACTACGTCGCTTCAGCCTGGGTCGTGGCGCCGAATGGGTACGGCTACATCGCGGTCGAGTTCGGCTAACACTTGTAAAGGCGCCGGGTAAGCGGGTCCTACCCGGCGTTTTCCTCTTCGAAGCGCTTCAGTGCGGGGTTTGGCCGCGCACAAGAGGGCGCTCGGAGGAGGAGGCGCAGGGTGGTTTCTGAGCCCGCCGGTCGTGGCCCGCAGGCGCTCTGGTCCAGGCCATTCGGATGGCTGTGGACGAAGCGGGCCTGGGTGGCAGCCTCGATCGGCATCGTCTTCACTGCCTCGACGCTCTACGTGTTGTGGGCGATTCGCGACCTGCCCGACCCGACTCAGGACGTGCTGGCGGCGGGCGACGTCGTCGTGCTCGATCGCAACGGGAAGCTGATCGAGGACTGGAACCCGGCCGGGCACTACCACATCAACGTCAGCCTCAATGACATGGGCTCGTACGCTCCCGCCGCGGTGCTCGCGGCCGAAGACCGCAACTTCTACAGTCACGGCGCGATAGACCCCGCCTCGCTCGCTCGGGCGTTGTGGGTCGACATCACGTCTCGTGGCCTGAACGAGGGCGGCAGCACGATCACGCAGCAGCTGGTCAAGATCCAGCTCCTGACGCCGCAGAAATCCCTGACTCGAAAGATTCAAGAGCTCGTGCTGGCGGTCGCGATCGAGCAGCGGTATTCCAAGGACCAGATACTCACGATGTATCTCAATCGCGTCTACTTCGGGCACGGCGCCTATGGCGTCGGCGCCGCAGCCAAGACCTACTTCGACAAATCGCCAAAGGACCTCACTGCGGCGCAGGCCGCTTTCCTGGCAGGTTTGATCCAGGCCCCAACCGCCTACGACCCTGTCGTGCACTACGACCTTGCCCACGAGCGTGAGCTCTACGTGCTGCGGGGCATGGTCGCCACAGGCAGGCTGAGCTCGTCCGAATCTGACAAGGTCGCCGGCGAGGATGTCAAGGCCGAGCTCCACATACAGCCGACGGCGCGCCAGAGCCAGGCGCCGCATTTTGTGGACCACGTCCTCGCGACACTCGAGACGATGTTCGGCTCAGACGCCATCCAGCAGGGTGGGATCGTCGTCCACACGACGCTGGACTTGAACATCCAGCAGATCGCCCAGCAGGCGGTTTCGAACGGGGTGCAGGACCTGGCATTCACCCACGTCAACAACTCGGCGATGCTGGCGGCCGATCCCAAGACTGGCGAGATCCTTGCCTGGGTTGGGTCGGCGGACTATGGGAACGACTCGATCGCTGGACAGTTCGACGTGGTGCTGGCCGAGCGTCAGCCCGGTTCGTCGTTCAAGCCGTACGTCTACGAGGCGGCTCTGCGCGATCACAAGATCACGTGGGCGACGATCCTTCACGACAGCCTGACGAACTTCAACGGTTACACGCCGCACGACTTCGACAACGGTGGAATGGGCGACATCCCGGCTCGCACGGCGATCCTCTACTCGCGCAACATTCCCGCGGTCCAGGTCGGCCAGATAGAGGGGATGCAAAACGTCATCGCCCTGGCACACGCGATGGGCATCAACAGCCATCTCGATCCCGGGCTCTCGACGGCGATCGGCGGGAGCGACCTGACCCTCTTCGAGCATGTCCAGGGCTATCAGACGTTCGCCAATCAGGGTGAGCGCGTGAATCTCAGCGTGATCCGTGAGGTGGACGACGCTTCGGGCAAGTCCGTCTATACGCATGGAACCGCCAACGGCACCGCGGTGCTTACTCCGGCCGAGGCGTACATGATCACCGGCGTCCTCAGGGACTATCAAAACCAATGGGGGTTTGGCTGGAACCGCCAGATGGCGAGCAAGACCGGGACGAGCGACAACGGTCGAGGCGGAATCCCCGACTCGTGGATCATGGCCTACAACCCCAATATCGTCGTGGGTGTCTGGGTCGGCAACACCGCGCCGAACGGTGGTGGAGGCCTCATTACGGCGTACGGGGAGCAGGTAGGCAAGTCGACCATGAGGCGCTTCATCAACGCTCTCCCCGGCAACATGCGCGACTGGTACTCCCAGCCGTCAGGGATCACCAAAGGCTGCAATGGAGCCAATACGCAGTACATCTTCCTGGCGGGCGGTTGCAACGCGACCCCGTCACCGACAGCCTCCGCGTCGCCTTCGGCGAGTCCCTCCGCGTCGCCTTCAGCGAGCCCCTCGGCGTCACCCTCCGCCAGCCCGCTGCCTTCGCCATCTCCGATTCCCCCACCCTCGCCGTCGCCTCCTCCGGCTTCGCCGGCGGCGCAGGCATCACCCAAACCCAGCCCGTAGAAGGTGTTGAGCGTGAGCGAAAGCCCCTTCGTGGACAGTGTCGAGAGGCGACGGCCGGGTACGTCGATGCGTGCGTATGTCACCCGCACGCTGCCGCACAGCTCCGCGATCGTGGTCGCCAACCGAGCGCCTCACGAGCCCCGCCCGGAGGGCGGCTTCACCCGCGGCGCGGGCGGGGTGATCACCGCACTCCTGACCATGGCGGAGGTCACCGCCGCCGAGTGGGTCGCCTGCGCCCGGACTGACGCGGAGCGTGAGCTGGTGGCGCAGCAGGGCGTCACCTCGACGGTCCCGCTCATTCGCAGCGAGACGCGCCTCCACTACGTGACGCCGACGCCCGAGCAGTACGAGCAGTACTACTCGATGATCTCCAACCCGGTGCTCTGGTTCATCCAGCACTACCTCTGGGATCTCGCCCAGCAGCCGATCATCAACGGCCGGATTCACCGCGCCTGGACCAACGGCTACGTCGAGGTCAACCGGCAGGTGGCGCGCCGCGTGGCCGAGGTCGCCGCCCGGCTGCCCGAACGCCCGCTGGTCCTGGTGCACGACTACCAGCTGTACCTCGTGCCCAGGCTCGTCCGCGAGCACGTTCCCGGCGCGATCATCCAGCACTTCGTCCACATTCCATGGCCGACGCCGCAGTACTGGAAGGTGCTGCCCAGAGAGATGCGAGACGCCATCCTTCAAGGCCTGCTCGGCTGCGACATCGTCGGCTTTCAGTCGAGCGGCGACGTTCGAAACTTCCTGATGACTTGTGAGATGAACGGGGGTTTCGCGGTCGACGAGCGCGAGCGAGCGGTGCTCATCGATGGGCGCGTCGTCTACGTGCGCAACTATCCGATCTCGATCGACGTCGCTTCAACGACTCGGCTGTCGTTCTCACATGGCGTCATGGTCGAGGAGCGCAAGCTCCGCGACTGGCGGCCGGAGCACCTCATCGTACGGATCGACCGCACCGACCCATCGAAGAACATCGTGCGAGGGTTCCTCGCGTACGAGAAGCTGCTCATTCATCACCCCGAGCTGAAAGGGAAGGTGCAGTTCTGGGCGTTCCTTCAGCCGTCGAGGCAGGATGTCGCCGCCTATCGCAACTACGTGCGCCGAGTCCGCCAGGTGGTACAGCGAATCAATGCGCAGTACGGGAGCCACGGCTGGCTGCCAGTTCGCCTCGAGTTCGGCGAGAGCGTCCGCAAGGCGATGGCCGCGCTGCGCAACTTCGACGTGCTGGTCGTCAACCCCGTCTACGACGGGTTGAACCTGGTCGTCAAGGAGGGCGCCCTGGTCAACCGGGCGGACGGGGTGATCGTCTTGTCGGAGAACGCGGGAGCGCATGAGGAGCTGCAGCCGCATGTGCTTTCGATCAACCCATTCGACATCATGGCCACCGCTGACGCGATGCACCGGGGCATCGTGATGAGCGCCGTGGAGCGCAAGCGTCTCAACGACGGAGCGCGCGCGGTGGTGCGCACCAGCGACATCGCGCGCTGGATCACCCGACAGGTGCAGGACATTCGTGACCTTGCCGCGACGCCAGGCCTACGGGCTGGTTAGATCAACAATGGCCGCGAGGCGACGCGCCTCGCGGCCTGCCAGTTACCTCGGGCCGTCGTCAGTCGACACGCGGGCCGCCGATTCCGCGCGAGCTGCGGCGCGAAACCGTGACGTTGCGGAAGAACACGATGGCGACCAGCCGCACCAAGGCCCACGCGATGAGCGCATAGACGATGATGGCGATTATCACCGACGTCTCCAACACTGACCCTGAGCCGCCATGAACCACCGGTAGGAGATTGCGAAAAGGCGCCAGGAAGAAGTCGCTCAGTCCGTAAACGAAGCTGCTGAAGCCGGCCAGCGGGTTCGCCCCGAGAAGCTTGAGCACTAACCGGATCAAGAGCAGACCATTGATGATCCCGAACACGAGGTAGATCACTTCAGTCGCCCGCCGAGTCGGGGTCGCGCTGCTGACCACCTCTGCCGAATCCATCATCCCGCCGGCGCCGGCGTCGCGGGTTACGTGCGACTCCTCGCGCATGGTCCCGCTGTCATCGTCGCGGACGACCTCTGTGTCTCTACGTTCCATTTGCGTGGCCCCCTTTAGGCTCGAAGATCCAATACGAGACTGGTAAGGAGAACGCGCAGGTGACCGCTGACACCCGAGGCAAGCGCAGGGCTCCTCCCCTGCGCCAGGGATGCGTGGCTAGTGTGGGTACCAGAGGGGGAGGCTCGAGAGCGCCTCGTCGTGGTCGACATCGGGGTTGGAACCTGCGCTGATCTGGTACTGCCAGGCGGCCGTCGGTCCCGCGCAACCGGTCTGGTTGGGCGAGTAGCCCGGCGCGGTGGCGCGGTTGTAGCTTCCGAGCAGGGACGGCTCGAACGACCAGAGGTAGGAGTACGAGCCCACGGCCGGTTGGGCCGCGACCGCGGCACACCAGGCAGAGCCGAATTCACTTCCCGCGGTGCCATTCCCGTAGTAGGCCGGGACGTACCCGGCCCCGGCCACGCCGTCGTACCAACCCTGGATGAATCCCGCATCCACGTTGGCTGCGCCTGGGCATGCGTCGCCGGGCGGCTCGATGTCGATCGCGAGGGCACGTCCCTCGGGAATGCCCAGGCCGGAAGCGGCGGCGGCGGCGGCAGCGGAATATCGCTTGCCGGTGTCGTATCCGACCACGTTCGAGCAGTTGTACGCGTTGTAGATGGGCAGGATCCCCATGTGGAAGTGAGCCGCCGCCGCGATCTCAGCTGAGCTGACCCCTGGGCAAACCGTGTCGGTCAGGTAGCGGCCCCAGAACTCGGGCGTGCCGAGTCTGCCCTGCACCTGTGGCAGGAGGCCGTCGGCGCCCGTCGCGCTGCCGGTGAACGCCTTGCACGAATCCACGCCCCACAGAATTCTCGTGGGCTGAACGACGGCCGAGCGCGCCTGGACGTCGACCAGCGTCGAAGGGCCAGACACCTTGCTGAGAAGCTGACCGAGGGTGGAAGCGGTGTTGACGGGCGGCACTGCGCCGATCACAGCCGAGTAGTAAGGCGTGTCGCCGGAGGTGAACGTGATATCAGCGCCGCATGTGTTCCCGTTCTTGCATGCCTGCCCCACAAGGTGGCCGTGCTGGTCGTAGATGCCCAGGCTCCAGGGGGTGTTCGTCAGGTCGGCGTTGGCTGTCGCTGTGAGATGAATGGTCCCCCCAGCCTGGGGGTACGTGGAGTTGCCGGACAGCGATGCCCCGAGCCAGGTTGCGGTGATCGATTGCGATACCGCCTCGGGCTGACCCGGGACCCAGCCGACGATCTCGTGGACGCCACCGGCCGACTGCGTCACGGACGTGCTGCAGGTCGTGCCCCGGCTGCAGTAAGTGAGCTTCTCCTTGGTTGTGTTGTCGTAGATCACGATCACCCGACCGGCTTTGCCGACGTCGAAAGTCGAAGTTGCGGTGAAAGTCACGGGCTTTCCGGGAGCGACCAGCGTGGAGTCGGATGCGAGAGAGATTCCGAGCCAGGTCACGCTGACTTCGTTGGAGGCGAGCCCCGCTCCGGGGGCCGGTGGAGCTGCGCCGGGCCGCGTGATGAACGCGGCGAAGTTGTGGAGGCCTGAGGTGGCGGCGTACGCGACGATGCACTGACTCGACTGCGAGCACGCGCCGGCGAGTGTGTGCGTGGTCGTATCGAAGATCTCGATCGCGCTGCTGGTGCCGGTCATGGTGGCGCTCGCCGTCGCGGTGAGGACCGCCTTGTCGCCAGCCTGTAGGAACGAGCTGCCGGCGCCAAGCGCGAGGCGTTGCACGGGCGTGGTCGGGCGCAACGTCGAAACTGGAACGCTCGGACTCACCGAAGGCGGAGGGATCGAATCTCCGCGAACGGCCGATGCGGCGGGCGCTGGTGGCGGGAGGAGCACATCCGTGCAGGCGGCAGGGCTGCTGGGAGCAGGGTTGTCGGTTCCCGCCGGACATGGGGCCTGGCCGTCGGGGGTGGATGCGACACCTGGTTTGACCGCCTCGGCGGTGTCCTGGGTTCGGCACGCGGCGCCGGGCCCGGATGCCGGGCACTGCTCCGAGCCGGAAGGCACGTTCAGGCTGATGTCGTCTCCTGTCGCGCTGGATGTGCATCCATGCTGCGAGGCTGTGGAGCTGTCCACGCCGGCCGAGCACGCCGCGGCGCCGCGATGGAACGCCCGATCCGAGATCAACACCGAAGGCGGCGCGGCCGCCAGCGCGACGAAGCTGACCTGGTTCGAGACCACAACAAAAGCCACGGCGAGATGCGCCTTGGGTCGCGATTTGAGATCTGACAAGACTTGACGCAGTGAGCGCAAGAGGAGCCTCCTCGAAGCCAAAAATGAGCGCCCTACTCGCGCCCGGCAATGCAAGCCGCATGCATGCGCAGGCTTCGTGCGTGGCTCGAGGAAAGTAGCGGCGTACCGGCAACGGGCCTCCCGCGGTGAGGTTAATTAGCCTGAACTGTTGTCAATTAGCCTCGAAAGCGGCTAATTCGGCGCGAATCAGGCCAGATGTTCAGGCTACATGTGCGATTCGCGCACCCAAGACGGCCGGCCTCGTACGCCGGTATGAGGGCCGGTTATGCGGTGGCCCCGAACCTCTGACGCCGGTTTTGATGCCAGCGGCGGACGAACTCGGCCGTGAAGGTAGCCTCCTGCCCAGCGCGCATCGGTCTCACGAGCTCTTCGGCGAACTCGCGGCTGATGACCTGGAGCAGAGCCTCGTCTGGCGCCGAAGCCTCGCCGCGGCGGTGTCGCTTGCGGGTCACGTCCTTGAACATCATGTAGACGAGCTCGGCTGCCCCAGTCGCATCCTCTATGTGCCCATGCTCGGAATCGAAAGGGCGTGGCGGGCGCCCCGCCACGTTGATGGTTCCGAGCCAACCGCCAAATGAAAGGTGGTGGATCGCATATGACACCTCGCGAGTCGCGCCCGCCGCCTGGACGTGACCCGCTTGCTCCGCCATGAAACCGATCGCCCAGTGCTCGAACTCCGCCACCGATGCCGGCGCTGCCGAACGCGGCATGTGCTCGGCCACGCCGAGGCGGTGGAGGTCGTGATCGATCTGCCCGAGAAGCTTCTGGAGGGCGGCCGGCCTGGATGCAGGGTCGACCGACGCATGGGCATAAACCTTCAATGCTTCGATCACAGAGAAGATGGGCCACCAGTCGGGATAAACGGATGGCAGCCATTGCAGCGTCTCGGCTAGCTCACGCGGCCTCGACAGCCGGTAGAGAAGCCTGTTGGCGTGCGGCTGGACCTGCACGATCCCCGCCATCGTCAGCATGTCAAGCGCCTGGGCAACGCTGCCCTTTCCATATGCGGCTTCCTCCGCCAGGGTCGACGCAGGCTGAGGTCGTTCGGGGTCCGCCAGCATGAGCTTCAAAATCTCGGCTCTCGCCGAGACCCCGACGAGCGCACGGAGGCGGAGCTGGACAAGTGACGGCCGCCGCAAGTCCGGCGAGCCGATCCGCTCAGGGTGGAACAGGGTCAACGGATCTCCCTCTCCCGGCCATGGAGCCTTGGCGTGGGCCCTCACGGTCGCCGAGTAACGCCCGAATGCGGCGCGGGTGGCCGCGCCGGCACGCTCAGCAAGGTGTCGCAAGCGAAACGCTGAAGCGAACCGCGCGTTCGTGATGCACCAATCGATAGTGCTTGCGCGAAGGCGGCTGTCGGCACCCCCCAGGTGGGCAGTGAAGATGATCAACGGCTCCAGGTCGATCGCCTGCCAGTCGTGGCGGCGTGCAGCACCGTCGACACCGAGCTCGGCCCACAGGCTCCACGCAAGGTCGAGGGCGAGCGCATCGATCTCTTGAACGAGGCGTCTCATTGAAAGGAAACGCCGCCGTGCGATCTGCTACCGAGTTCGGATCGGGAGCGTGGAGTCGCTAGGGGCTGGCGTTCGCCGAGCCCAGCACGTTCCCGTACATCATGCCCAATGCAAGGAGACCGAGCAGACAGAGGAGGACCAGCACCAGCGTGCGCGCGCACGTGTCGATAAGTCCCACTTCAGCGGTCTCGGAATCGATCGAGCTCCATTGGCCCTGGCAGGTGGCGGCCCTGACAGTCACGCCGATGGTCGCCAGGAGGATCACGAGCAACACCGCCATTGATCAGAGAACGCGTCGGGCTCTCCGATCGGCGATCTTCAGGCGCGCAGACCTGTCAGGGCTGGGAACAGAAACGGCGCGATTGCTGAGCGGGTCAGCAGCCGCGCCATCAAGAGCAACGCGGTGCTGAGCCGAAGTAGACAACTCCGCCTCAATTTCGTTGCCCGCCGGCGCGCGCGAGCATAGGCACGGGAGCGCCGCGCCCTCCGTTCCAATACTTGCGGTGAGAGGCGCGTTTTCTGGTCGTGGAATTGCCGCTGCTCCTCCAATTTTCGATTGCGCTGTTCACCGGCATGGTGGCGGCCACCCTCGTTCCTCCCGTCGGGCGGGTGGTCCCGCGTCCGATCGAGATCACCCTTTGGGCGGCCCTCGTCGTCGTGTGTGTCTTCGGCGTCCTGAGCATCACCAATCCCCACGCTCGAGAGCTCACGGCCTCGGCGGTCTGGGGCGTCGACCAGGTCATCATCACCCTCGGCGGCTTGCTGGGCGCTGGCCTGACCGGGTGGCTCCTTGACAACAGGTTCACCCTCGCCACCTGCCTGACGATCGCCTGCGGCGTCGACGTCGTGGCCCTGGCTTTGCTTCGCTCTTACAGGAAGGGCCGGGTATGGCAGCCGCGCGTACGCCTCTATGAGTGGATGGAGCTGCCGCGGCTGAGCCGGGCGCCCGAACCGGTTGTCGCGCCGTATGCCGTTGACGAGCTGAGCCGGAGGTTGGAAGCCGTGATGGCCACCGCCGGCGCGGCCTTGCTGGCCTGGGCGGTTCATTTCCTGATCTGGTCGCGCGACGTGATGCTGCCGCAACAGGCGGCGCGGCTCGCCCACGCAACCACGGTCGGCCGTGTCGAGTCACGCGCCGGGCTGGAGTCGCTGCGCGATGCCGCGGCGCATCTCCAGTTCGCGGCGCGCGCCTGGTATGTGGCGGCGGGAGCGCCCGCTGTGCACAGCCTTGCCGTCAAGCCGACCGAAGCGGTGCGCAGCATTGGCAGCGCAGGCAGCGAGGAAGGCGCACCGGTCGCAACCCCGGGCCATGTTGTCGACATCCGCGTGCTGGTCAGCGCGCTGTCGATTGGTTGGTACGGACCCGCGCGGCCAGCGTCGACGGTCGAAGAGGAGGAGGGTGAGGATGAATCACAACAGACCGGTCGTTTGGCCTCGTAGGCCAAACGGAATGAGGCGGCGCGCCAGCGCCGCCCGGGTGCTGACCAAGGGCAGGCTGTCTCGACCCACGGGGTGGATGGTGCGCCTGCTCGTGCTCATGCTGATCGCCGTTCCGAGCCTGATGATCACGTCGCCCGGGTACGTGGCGTTCGCCGACAAACTGCCCGATCCCAGCCGGGTTGCGACCGCGCAGCCCGAAGACACGATGATCTATGCCACAGACGGCACGACTCTGCTAGCCGACCTTCACCCTCCCGGCTACCAGCATTACTACGAGCCACTTTCCGACGTCGGAACCATTCTCCCCGAGGCTGTGATCTCGATCGAGGACCGCAACTTCTACCAGGAGCCTGGAGTCGACCCGCAGGGTGTCGTGCGCGCGACGATGATCGACTGGCGGGCTCGCTCGTCGGTGGAAGGTGCTTCAACGCTCACGCAGCAGCTCGCCAAGCTGCGACTCGTCGGTAACGCCCCGACGATCGACCGCAAGGTTCGCGAGGCCCTGCTCGCGTTCGAGATCGAACGCCGCTTCACCAAGCCACAGATTCTCGAGATGTATTTGAACAGCGTTTTCTTCGGCGATACCGCGTGGGGCACCAAGGCCGCGTCGCAGATCTACTTTCACAAGCAGACGAAGGACCTCGACCTGGCCCAGGCTTCGATGCTCGCGGGCATCATCAAAGGTCCGACCCTGTACAGCCCACTTCTCAACTGGACATCCGCAAAGAATCGCCAGCGTGACGTGCTGCAGGCCATGCTGCGGGACGGAAAGATCACCCCCGACGATTCGGCGAAAGCGTTCGCTGAGGACATCTCCGCGCCGTCTCACATGTTCCTGCCGAGCAACCAGCTCGTGGCACAGGATTTCGTCCGCTATACCACCGGGTTGCTGGTCAGCCAGTTCGGCGCAGACGCCACGTACGGCGGTGGCCTGCATGTGGTCACGACGCTGAACCTCGCGCTGCAAAACCTGGCGCAGAACGCAGTCAGCGGCAACATCGCCAGGCTTGCCTACCGAAACGTGAGCCAGGGTGCGCTGGTCGCGATCGACCCCACGGACGGTGCCATCGTCTCGATGGTGGGCTCGGCCAACCCCAACGCCAGCGGGGGCCAGTACAACCTCGCGGTCTGGCCGCCGAGGAACCCAGGTTCTTCGATGAAAATCTTTACTTACACCGCCGGAATCGCGAGCGGGAAGTACAGCATGACCTCTCCGATCGTGGACGGGCCGTTCTCCTACAGCGAGCCTGGTTGGACGCAGGCATACAGGCCGATGAACTACGACGGCCACTATCACGGCACCTGCCAGCTGCAGGTGTGCATGGGCAACTCGCTGAACATTCCTGCTGTCAAGGTGGAGCTTGGCGTCGGCGTGTCGAGCGTAGTCAACATGGCGCGTCTAATGGGTGCGCCGCCATACCAGCAGCACTACCACACCGACGGCAACCCGGTTTACACGACTGACGACGCCTTGAACACCTACGGGCCGTCACTGACGCTCGGCGGATACGGCGAGACGCCCCTTCAGATGGCAACCGGCGCTTCGGTGCTCGCGACCCAGGGCATCCTCCGGCAGCCGTTTGCGATCAATGTCGTGACCAAGGACGGCAAGCTTGTTTTCAAGCATCAGCTTGATCCCGGGAAGCAGGTGCTGGACCCTCGAGTCGCCTTCATCATGGAGGCCATCATGTCCAACGACAACAACCGGGCGATGATCTTCGGCCGCAGCTCGCTGCTCACGCTCCCCGGTCGCACGGTGGGAGTGAAGACGGGCACATCGGACTCCTTCGCCGATGCATGGACGGTGGGTTACACGCCCCACCTGGTCACGGCAGTCTGGGGTGGCAACCCCGACTGGCGGCAGAAGATGACGTTCAACTCGGACAGCTACTACATTGCGGCCCCGATGTGGCACCAATTCATGCAGACGGCCCTCGACGCCCTCGGCATCGGCAACGAGTGGTACCCGCAGCCGGCCGGCCTGGTGCAGAAGGGCTCCAACTACTACCTGCCGGGCACGCACTGAGAGACTCGCGCGGCGGCAACGGGCCACGAGCGGCTTGCCGTCGCTTCTGTTTTGTGTAATCTATGCGGCCGCATGCTCGGCGCAAGATTTGGATCATCGTGGCGGAACTCGACAGCAGCACTCGTCGTGGTGGCGTTTGCGTTGGCGGCCTGCGGTACCGCTGCATCGCCTGGCCCGGCCGCCGGCTCCAGTCCCGTTTCCAGTCCGGCGCCTTCCTCGGGCTCGATCGCCGAGGACCTCACCTTCACCGGTGCGCTGGCCGGTCACATGGGCTCAGGGCATCGCGGGGACACGTACGTATGCACCGGCAGCGCCAAACAATTCGTGGCCGGACCAATCGTCGGGGACGTCGGCGGCAAGCAGGTCTTGCTCAACATCGTGAAGATCACTTTCCACGGGCCAGGCAGCTATCCGGGTGGGGGAGTGAGCTTCGATGAGGGATCGAATCACTACTTTCCAGCCACCGGCGCATCGCAGAGCGGCCTGGTCGTGAATGCGGATCTCAGGTCCGGATCGTTCGATCTCGACCTGGCCGGCAACAGCGATCCGAATACGGTGGTCGGCCACGTCTCCGGCAGCTGGCACTGTCCACCGGACGCTTTCTAAAAGCGAGCTGAAGGGCTAGGTCCGCCGCCTCATACGGCTCACGAGCAAGAAGACCGCGCCGACGAGGACCAGTACCTGGATGATCCACGCCATCGCAATTGCCTCGTGGCCCCCCGGGACGCCGAGGAGCAGCGCGACCGCGAGGCCAGAGATCAGGCCGAAGATGGCCAGGACGGCCAGGACACGACGCACCCTCAAAACAGAGCCGGCGCCTGCTGGCTAATCCGCTGCAAATGGGCGGGCGGAACCCAGGTTCAGGACAAACCGCACCACGCGGCGGCGGAGAGATGACCAATCCTCAGCGTTGTCGCGTGGTTGGCGGCGCCTCTCGTACCGGGGGGCATTGGAGGCGGCGCATAGCGTGCAGCCGCATCCACGACCCGTGCCGGGAAGTCGCCGTCCGCGCTTGTCGAAACGTGCCAGCATCGTCCTCGAGCTCCGTTAAACGGCCATCAATCGGTGGCGACGACCAACCCTGCTTGACCGGCTTCCTCGATCCCGGCCTCGGGCCCGTACGAGTGCCTGAGCATCACGCGCAGCCGCTCTTTGGCCACGGCCAGGCGGGACGCGACAGTCCGCTCGGGGATACCCAGCGCCTGGGCAATCGCGCGGTTCGTATATCCATGGTAATGCCGGAGCACGATCGCGGCCGCCTGCTTGGGCGGCAGCTTGGCAAGCGCGGCCCCAAGATCGCGGTGCTCGACCAGCTCCTGCGGGTCGGGCGCGAGGCCGGGCCGCCCGATCCTGCGAATCACCTCGCCGACTTCGCGCAGCCGCATCTTTCTCTGGTACGAAACCGCCGCGTTGATGGCGATGCGGTGCACCCAGGCCTCGGCGGGCGCGATCGGCTGCCAGGTAGGCCACTTTTTGTAAGCCCGCTCGAACGCGTCCTGTGCGCAGTCTTCCGCTGCGGCTCGATCTCCGAGCATCGCAGTCAGCGTGCCCAGGATCTTTCCGTACGAGGTCTGGTACAGACGTTCGAAATCGGCCTCATTCCCGGCTTCGTACGCATTCGCGGTCTCTCTTGCGCCGGCCTCCGTCCTCTCCGAGATGGTCTCCGCCATTGGCATTGGTTTCCCCCCGTGACAGGTGCGCTTCCCAGATGGGGCGCTTTACCTGTGACCAATGTCGTCGCCGGGCACCCGCTGGGTCGCCGTACCGATGGGCGGATTTTCCCTAACACACTTGCAGTAGGGGCCCATTCAAGTGCCAGCCGCGCGAGCGACGTTCTCACAGTGGGATGAATCCAGGAGCTGGGTCTACAGCCGACTATCCGAGCGATGTGCTGGGCGCACTTGCGAGTGGCCTGGCCGCCGACACGATCGAGAGCGGAAGAAGGGCTCTCGAGGTCGTGAGGGCACGCTCGCCGGAGCTCGTCCTGCTCAGCGAGGAAACAGGTGAGGATCTCGCCGCGACGTCGGCCGGCTTCATCGACATGCTGCTGGCATCGCTTCGCTCTGACGTCGACCTGCCCTGGGCTGAGTACGACGATCGGTCGCGATCGTACGGCCGCCTGCGCGCCGCGCAGGGCGTGCCCCTCGAATCCCTCTTCGACGTGCTCGCTGTGTACCGCCGCGCTACCGTCGAGCTGATCTCGCTGCCGCTTCACCAGAGTCCGCATCGCGACGAGATATTCGCTCTCGCGCAAAGCCGGCTCGAAAACGTCTCCGAACGCCTGACCACATCGATCGCCCGTGGCTACATCGACCACCTCGACGCTGAGCACCGCGCCAGGGAGAACGAGATGTTCGGCCTGGCCGCGATCGTATCGGCGATGGGCCGCTCACTCGACATCGCGGAGACCGCGGAGGTCGCGCTCGTCGAGTCGCTTGCGGCGCTGCGCTTGAGCACCGGCGTGATCTGGATGAGGGAGAGGTCTTCCTTCAAGCTGCTGCACACCATCGGGCTCGAGGACGACGAGGTCGACGGTTTTGCCGGCCAGGTAGGTCCGAACGTGAAAGCGTCAGCGTCCGCGGTCGGCAGGTCTGAGTCTCGCGTCGACCGGATCTCCGACCACGAATGGAACGCCGTACGCGCCCAGCTTCGGGTGCGGGGCAGAACCGTGGGCATGATGGCCGTCGGCACGATGGGAGATCGCCTCTTCAACGCGTCGGACCTGCTCTTCATGTCTGCGGTCGCCGACCAGGTCGCCGTCGCGCTCGACCGCGCGCGCCAGTTCTCGAACGAGGCGCGGACCGACCACCTCACCGGTCTCGCGAACCGCCGGGAGTTCGAACGTGTCCTGGAGCGTGAGGTCGCTCTTTCGGAACGTCACGGCCGCCGGCTGTCAGTGATGATGATCGACCTCGACAACCTGAAGCGGATCAACGATCGGCAGGGACACCGCGCCGGGGATGGGGCTTTGCGCCTGGTTGCGCAGCAGCTTCAGCGCGTGGTGCGCGCATCTGACGTTTGCGCGCGGGTGGGAGGAGATGAGTTCACCGTCGTGATGCCCGAGACGAGCATCGAACGCGCGCGAGACGTGGCCGCTCGGCTGCGCACCGCGATCCGGCAGGTGGGCCTCAGCGCGAAGTCGCCGGGCCGGGTCGCTGTCAGCACCGGCGTCGCTGCGTGGCGGCCGGGCCAGGACTGGCAGGCTGTCTACCAGGTCGCGGACGCAGACCTTTATGAGGACAAGCGCCGGCACAAGGGCGCCCGCCGCTGGGTCGAGCCAGAGCCGGAGAGGCCGGCCATCAGGTTGCTGGGGCGAGGCGGACGGCGAGGAGTCGCCGGCGGGTAGAGGCGCGGCCGAAAAGCCGTCGACGGAGCTTCGGCGCCCATGCGGCCCATCTCCGGGTTCAGCGACTGCGCTGCTCGCTCACGCATCTAACGGTGCGCTCGCTCCGCTGCTCGTAGCTTCACCCGGATCTGGGCCACCTGGATCGCCGAATCTCTCGCCGAAGGTTTTCGGCCGCGCCTCAGCGCTATTCGACCAGAGCGAGCTCGCGCGCCTTGACGATCGCTTCCAGCTTGGAATGGACGCCCAGCTTGCTGCCCAGGCTGCGGATGTGGGTACGCACGGTCGTGTAGCTGATCCCCAGCCGGCTCGCGATATCGCGGCTGGCAGCGCCTTCGGCCATCATGCGCAGCACCTCTTTCTCTCGCGGCGTCAGTCTCTCGAGCTGGGTCTCCGCCTCCCGTCGCTTGTTGAGCAGGGTGGAGATGGACCGAGGCGTGAACAACGACCCTCCCGCTGCAACCACCCGGATCGCGTCGACGACCTCGGCGGCGGCACGCGACTTGTGCAGGAAAGCGCTGGCTCCCGATTCGAGGGCGGCAAATCGCGCGGCGTCGCTGTCCTCTCTGGTCAGGAAGATCAGCTTGGATTCCGGACGGACCTGCCGGATTCCCAACCCGGCGTCCGCGCCGGTGCCGTCAGTCAATCGAAAGTCCATCAACACGACGTCGGGCCGCAGCTCGCTGGCGCGCGCGATCGCCTCAGCGACCGATCCGGCGTGGCCGACGACTGTCATGTCGCTCTGATCGTTGATCAACGCGGCCAGGCCGTCTGCGACGACCTGGTGGTCCTCCACGATCAGGACTCGTGCCCTGGTCTCCTGTGTCATGCCCTGGGCATCCAGAACTCGACCTGAGTGCCGATCCCCGGCTCGCTGTCAATCTTGGTCCAACCGCCGGCCAGCAGGGATCGCTCGTTCAATGCGAGCAAGCCAAGGTGGCCTGGCAGGAGGTCGCGTTCAGAAACAACAAATCCGCGCCCATTGTCGATGACCAGCCCATGGATCGCACCGTCCGTTGATTTGACTGTGACCTGGACCCGGGTCGCGGCCGCGTGCCTCTCGACGTTCGTCAGCGCTTCCGACACCTGCCTGAAGACGATCGATGAAACGCGCAAGCTCGAGCGAAACCGCCTGAAATGGCTCGAGCAGCTCCCAGAAACCGGCCCGCGGCTGGCTCACAGCTTCCATGGGCATCGTCCCCCCTCGACCGGATTGTACTCGCGCGTGCTGGTTTTGCGTAGCTTGTGTCGAACCTGTACGAACCGGTACTGGACCGCGCCCAGGCGTTGTCGAATCGAGGGGCCTCCATCTGGCTGCTTCAGAGGAGCTCCTCGAGCTGGGACGGGGGCGGTGGGGCCGCCCGGGTCGGGCTTCGTGAAGCTGAAAATCGGGCAGCCCGCGTGCTTGATTTCAGGGCCGGCGCAGGCCGACGGGGCGTCTTAGACAGCACCTCACGACGACCTCATCAAGGCGCCAATACTCCTTCATATCGACGCGTTATCTATCTGCTGATGGTTTCGCGGAGGGGGCTGCACAGAACCGGGCGAAAGGTTTTAGTCAAGCCTCTGGTCGTGCTGGCCGCAAAATGCCTGGGGCCCGGCCGGCTCCGCCTCGAGATGGTCAAGCTGGCCCACGACCTCGGAGAACTCGACGACACCCTTCAGTCTCTCGCCGGCAGGCCACAGGAGAATGTCTTGCCCGCCCACGAAGCGCCGGCCCGTCGCGCGGCTTAGGTTCCGGGCCACCTTGCGAGCGCGTTTTTCGGCCGAAAACTGTTTGCCCGGGCGCGAGTACTCCCGTTGTGGGAGGCGTTTCTAGTACAGATGAACGACTTTGACCGGTATCTAGAGAGCGGGCTTCGGCAGATGCTGGATCCAGTGGTGGCTCCAGGGGCACCTCGACGAAGGCGGAGGACGGGCTTCGAGCTGCCGCTGCTGGCGGTGGTGAAGGCTCCGATCGAGCTGGTGGCCGAGGTGCTGCCGGCGGTCGAGCCGGTTCCTATAGCCGTCCAGCCGATTCAGCTGGTTCCCTAGCAAACCCCTTCCTCCCGCTCGCGCGCCGGGCGGTGGCCGCCCGGCCTTTCGCGAGGCTCGCTACTCTTCGTGTTGTGAGCACCGACACGTCGGCTCTTCAATTCACAGAAAGGGAGTCCGCGCTGAGGGTTGGGCCTGACCAGCGGTCGCGGACCCTCGCCGATCCGGGTTTTGGCCGGATTTTCTCCGAGCACATGGTCCGCATCGCCTGGAACCGCGAGCAAGGCTGGCATGACGCCGAGCTTTGCGCTTACGCGCCCCTGCAGCTCGATCCGGCGGTGACCGTCCTCCACTATGCGCAGGCGGTCTTCGAGGGGCTCAAGGCCTTCCGACAAGCAACTGGCGGCATCGCGGTCTTCAGGCCGGACGCCCACGCCGCTCGATTCCGCCGATCCGCCCGCCGCCTGGCGCTCCCGGAACTTCCGGAAGCCGTGTTCATCGAGGCGATCGACCGCCTGCTGAGAGTCGACGGCCAATGGGTACCCTCGGCGCCGGAGCAGAGCATGTACCTGCGGCCGTTCATGTTCGGAAGCGAGGTCGGACTGGGCGTTCGGCCGTCATCCGAGGTCACCTTCCTCTTGATCGCGTCACCTTCCGGTTCCTACTTCCCCAGCGGCGTGAAGCCCGTGACGGTCTGGCTTTCGGAGGATTTCAGCCGCGCGGCTCCGGGCGGCACCGGCGAGGCGAAGACTGGCGGCAACTACGCCGGCGGATTGCTCGCCCAGGCGCAAGCCGCCGAGCAGGGATGCGACCAGGTCGTGTGGCTCGACTCAGCGGAGCATCGCTGGGTGGAGGAGATGGGCGGGATGAACCTGTGCTTCGTGTTCGGCAGCGGGCGCACAGCCCGGCTGGTCACTCCGGCCCTGACCGGGACGCTTCTGCCGGGAATCACCCGGGACTCACTTCTGACGCTGGCCCGAGACCTCGGCTACGAGGCCGAGGAAGGCAAGATCACCACAGACGAATGGCGTGCCGGCTGCGCCGAGGGATCGCTGACCGAGGTGTTTGCCTGCGGCACGGCCGCGGTGATCACCCCGGTGGGCGCTGTCAAGTCGGCTCACGGCTCGTGGACCGTCAGCGACGGCAAACCGGGTGAGGTTTCGATGCGCCTCCGCCAGTCGCTGGTTGACATACAGCGAGGAGCCGCGCCCGATCTCCACCATTGGCTGCACCCAGTCGTGAGCACCGTCTGACGTGAAGAGGGCCGTCATCGTTGGTGGCGGCAGCACCGGGGACGCTGCCGCGTTCGCGCTTCGCAAACAAGGCTTCGACGGCATGGTGACCATCATCAGCTCCGATCGCGACCGCCCGTATGACCGCCCTTACCTGTCCAAGGAATTCCTACGTGGCGAGGTCGAGCTGCCCAAGGTCTTTCTGCACGATGAGGGCGATTACGCGAAGCAGGGCATCGAGCTCCAGCTGAACAGGAAGGTGACCGGAGGCTCCATCCCTGGAGGCAAGCTCGCGGTCGATGGAGGCGGCGAGGTCGAGTTCGACATGCTCATCCTTGGCCTCGGCGGAACGCCGCGCCGGCTCCACGACGTTCCGCGCGCGGAAAACGTGGTCACGCTCCGTTCGCTGCGCGACAGCAAGGCCATTCGCCAGGCGCTCGAGCACACCTCTCGACTGCTGGTGATAGGCGCGGGATTCATCGGTGCGGAGGTTGCGGCGTCGGCGAGGCAGATCGGCAAGGAGGTGCTGATGATCGAGGCGGCCCCGGTGCCGCTCTCTCGCGCCTTGAGCCCGGAGGTGGGCGAGATCTACGCGACGATCCATCGCGCCAGGGGCGTGGACGTGCGGACCGGAACCACCGTGCAGACATGGCACACCGAGGGAAGCCGGGTGGTCGGGGTGACTCTCTCCGACGGACGGCGCGAAGACGCGGACCTGGTTCTCGAGGCCGTGGGCATCGAACCCAACCTGGAGCTGCCGAAGGCCCTCGGGCTCACCATCGAGGGCGGCGGCGTTCGCGTCGACGAGGCGTTGCGCGCGGCGGAGGGCGTCTACTGCGGCGGAGACATCGCGCTCCACCAGCACCCGGTGCTCGGCCGCGCGATCCGTGTCGAGCACTGGGAGGTCGCCAAGAACCACGGCCGCGGGATTGCCGCGAACATCACCGGCGGCGACAAGCCATACACGAAGTTGCCGTATTTCTGGTCCGACCAGTACGACGTGAACATGGAATATCGAGGCAACGCATCGGGCGACGACCGCGCCGTGTGGCGCGGTGACCGCGATGTCCTTTCGTTCTCGGTTTTCTATCTCCGCAACGGCGTCATCGACGGGGTGGTGTCGATGAACGACTCGAAGACCAACGAGTTGGGTGGCAAGCTGATCGAAAGTCGCCGGCCCGTGAGCGAATCGGCTCTGGCCGACATGAGCGTCGACCTCGCGGAGCTGGTGCCCACCGCCCCGTCTTAGAGGCGCGGCGGTGCGGCGCGTTTCCGTTGTCGGGTCGACTGGGGCAGGGAAATCCACGCTGGCTCGCCTGATTGCCAGGCGACTCGATGTGCCGTACTTCGAGCTGGACGGGTTCATGCACCAGCCGGGCTGGAGGCCGCGTCCGGACCGCGAGTTCATGGACGAGGTCGAGAAAGCGACATCGGGGCCGGGATGGGTGATCGACGGCAACTACCGACGATTTGTGGTAGACGGCCCCGTGTGGCGGCGCGCCGACACGGTGGTCTGGCTCGACCTTCCACGGCGCACCGTGATGCGGCAGGTGATCGCGAGGACCGTGCGCCGCGCTGTGACGAGGGAGGTGCTCTGGAATGGCAACCGCGAGCCGCTGTCCAATTTCGTGTCCCTCGACCCCGATGACAACGTAATCCTGTGGGCCTGGGTCAAATACCACGAGTTTGTGCAGCGCTATCTCGACGCGATGGCCGACCCAAGGTGGCGAAGCATCACGTTCGTGCGGTTGCGATCGCATGCCGAAGCCAGACGCTGGCTCGATTCGACTGAAGCGTCGGCCGCTGTTTAGGCCGGGGTCTGCTCCGGGAGAAGCCAGGGCAGCGCTTCCGCCATGGGCCGCATGAGCGTGGTGGCCTGCTCCTTGCTGATCAGGTTGCTCGCCACAAGGCCGAGCGCTGCCGCGAAAGCGGCCCGCTCCCCCTTGTGCCCGATGTCCCCGTGCTCGGCCTTCCACGAGACGAGCGCGTCACCCGATTCCGTGAGCCCGAACAGAGACCTCCTCACCTGGTCCCAGGCGGAACCACGCTCCGCCTGCTCGACGGCGCGCAGCGCCGCCTTCTCCGCCTCATCGAACTCCTTCAGTCCCCTGGTTCCGACGTGGAGGTCCCAGCCGCGAGCCACGCGCTCGACTCCCGCGGGGGACAGCACGCGGACATCCTCCATCAACCGGGCCAGGGTAGGGCCGTGCTCAGGGAATCCGTAGCCGTCGGCGTCGATGCTCACGACGTCTAGCGTATCTGGATCGAGTCGCACGGGTGGACCTGCTCAACGCAGGAAGGCTGGGACCCACCCAAATCTCGAAAGCGCGATCGAGCCGGCGCCGGACACAATCACCTGGGCGGTCGCGAGCAGGCCGAGGTAGTAGAGCCACCGGAAACCGTCATCGTTCACCGCGAAGGCGACCGTCAGCGCCAGGTTGGCCGCGAGCAGCGTCCCGAGGATCGCCGCCCATCGCGTGCCGAGCCCGATGATGAGCAGGACCGCGACGACGGTCTCGCCAACCGCCTGAGCGACGGCGAACAGCTGCCAGTTGGGAACGACCACCGAGGTGAGGAAATCGCGCAGGCCCGGGATCGGATTGGCTTTCGCGGTCCCGATCATCACGTCGTGCATCCAGCCCACGCCCTGCCATTTCTGGCTCGCGAAGTAGAGCCAGTAGAGCCCGACGACTATTCGGAATGCGCTTGCCCAGATCTCACTCATGCGCATTGACCGCAACGACCAGAAGGCCCAACGACGGGTCGGGTGCGATGGCGACCGCCGCGGCCCCGCGAGCCCACGAATTCGAGCGGCCGCCTGCGATGGCGAGCACGTCCCGATCGCCATGCGCCGCTACGAAGATCGTGGATCCCGATTGCAGCACCTGGTCGGGATCCCTGGGTGTGGCCAGAGTGGAAAACGAGCCGGTCATCGTGTCGAAAGAGAACACACCGCCCGGGTCGGTGTCTTCCGTCTTGCCTTCGGCGGCGATAAGTAGAGACGTGCGTGTGCCTGGAGCAAGCCAGAACGGAAAGACCGGCACCGGCAGCCCTACGCGATGGTCGCGACCAACGGGCACCAGCTCGGACCGCGCATAGTCGGCTGTCCAGATCGTGTCACCTACCACGGCCACGGCGAAACCATTGCCGCCGGGCATCGATGTCCCATCGAGGTAATCGACCCGACCGCGAGTGCCGGCCACGATGACGCGACCGTCTGGGGCGACCGCCAGCACAGCCGGGCCATCGGACACGGTGTGAGTCGCCAGTTGAGTACCAGTTTTGGGATCGAGCTCGACCACGAGCGCTCCTGAAAAGAGGCTTACGAACAGGTGGCCGCCGTGCAGCAGCAATCCAAACGGGGCGCTGCCGACGTGGTGCTTCCATGCAACCTTGAGCTCGGGCAGGGTGACGGCGTAGACATCGCCCGGGGCGCTGTCCGCAAGGTAAGCGGTCTTGCCGTCGTCGGAGACGATCACAGCGACGACGTCCGATCCGACTGGCGCCGATGCCCGCGGGGTTCCGTCTTTGAGAGCCAGCAAGACGAGGCCGGTCTCTGGATATGCAATCGTGGCGCTTGTGGGAGTCGTGCCACACGCGACCGCCGCGATCACAACGGCCAGAGCGATCGCTAGCGCAGGGCGCGTAGCACTGGATCGGTGGCGAGCTGGAATGCTCTGGCCGCCGGACGCAGGTGCATCCGGTTGAGACGGTGCTGGATCGCACCTTTGAGAATCGCCGCTCGCAGCTTGTGCTCCGAGAAGTCGGTGTTGAAAAGCAGCCTGTTGTGCCGCACCTTGTGCCACTCGCCTCGCTGCCGGCGCTCCCGCACGCGCTCGTAGAAGCCGGTTCCGGGCAGCGGGTACGCAATCGTGTAGCTCACATAATCGAGGGGGAGGCTGCTCGAGAAGTTGATGCTCTTGATGAGAGAGTCGGTGGTCTCGCCCAGGTAGCCGACCATGAAGAAGCCGGCGGCCTTGATCCCGGCCGCGACGCACGCCTCGACCGCCGCGCGCGCCTGGTCCGGAGTGATGCCTTTCTTCATCTCCTTCAGCACGTTCTCGTCGCCTGACTCGATGCCGAAGAAGATCCGCTTGCACCCCGCGCGGCGCATCTGCTCGAAGAGTGCCTGGTCGACGTGCGTGACGCGGCTCAGACATTCCCACGTGAGGGGGAGGTGTGCCGCCTCGATCGCCTGCGCGAGCTCGAACGTGCGTTTGTAGTTGAGGGTGAACAGGTCGTCCGACATCCATATGTGGTCGTAACCGAGCGCCGCGATCTCTCGCATCTCCGCGACGACGGACTCCACGGGCCGTGCGCTGAAAAGGTCTCCGAAGACAGACTTGTGGCAGAAGTCGCAGCGAAAGGGACATCCACGCGTCGACATCAAAGGAGTCGTCGCATCCTTCCAGTGCTTGCGCCAGTACGCGATGTACTCGGCATTGGGCACGTCGCCCCGATAGGGCAGTGGAAGATGCGACATGTCCTTGGTTCGGATCTTGGATGCGCCTCGCACGATCTCGCCGTCACGCTTGAAGACGACACCGGCGATCTCCTCGAAACGGCGGTCGTCGAGGTGCTCCATGATCTGGACGATGGTTTGCTCGCCCTCGCCGACGGCGACGAGGTCGAACTGGTCGACGAACGTTTCGGGCTCGCCGGACGGGTATGGACCACCGACCACGGTCAGCGCCTTGCCCCGAACCTGAGCGGCCAGTGAGAGCGCTTCGTCCTGCATCGTGATCATGCAGTAGATGCCGATCACAGACGGACGCAGTCTTTCGATCTCGGCCAGGACGTCCCGCCTTTCCAGGAACGTGTGGTCGATGTGACGGACCGAGTAGCCCGCCTGCCGCAGTGACGCGCTCAGATACATGAGCCCGAGCGAAGGCATGATCCAGTGCCGTCCCTGCGCCGGAGCGCGCTGCGGATAGACGAGCACGACGTCGACTCGTTCGTTGGGCGTCATCTCGCCTCCTGCACGTTGATGTGGTAGCTGGTGCCGCTGAAGCTGGAGGGGAAGAGATAGTCCAGGCCGGCCCAGTTGAAGTCCGGTGGCGTGAGCTCGCGACCCGCGTGGAGCTCGGCGCCCGCGATGGAAGGTACTGACCATTCGACTCCAAGACTCGCGGAGCGCAGCCGACCCCAGCTGCCCTGCACCGCTATCCAGCTTGGAAGACGCGCGCCGATCAGAGTCCGGGTTCCATCCGCGAAGTCGTCGAACGACGCCGACTGCTCGTTGAGGATTCCAACCTGCATGAACCCTGGGGAAAGCCATAGCGGCTTGACGACGACCGAGACGCCCGTGCCGTCGACCGTGTAAGTCACCTCGATCTCGCCGCGCGAAGCGATGGGAACGAACGCGTAATCGTGAGCCTTGTCGCCACCTATCTCGTCGAGCTGAAACGTGCGCTTCCACACGGCATTGGTCGCGGTCGACAAATCCTCAGTGCTCGCGGTCCGCGAGTAGACCCAACCGTGCCCGTACAGGACGATCGGGGCGCCGAATCCCATGCCCTCTCCCGCGATGCCCAGGCCACCAGCAGTCAGCGTCAGTCCCTTGGCAAGGGTGGCCGTTTTGCCCTGCCCCTGAGGGTGCGCCAGGGTGGCGTCGACGCCGGGGTAGATCGACTGAAGCGAGAGCGCCGCGCCGACCCGATACGCGTACACGGTCTTGCCGCCGGTCACCTGGTATTGCGACTGCTGGCCCAGGGATTCGAAGGGTGGAGTTGGGCGGCCGGATGCGAGCTCCGGGAAAACAGTTGTGGCCCGGTAGTAGCTGACGTCCTCGACGACCAGTTCGGTCGCATCGCGGCTTCGCATCCATTCGATGGCAGACGCGCGGTCGGCAGGGAGCTGTTGGGAGCCTGCGATCTCGGATGGCAGCCGGCCGCTGTAGAAGGCCACCACCGGCGAATCGGTGATCAACAGCCCGGAGCCGCCGGCGGCGGCGCGACCCGCGGCGATCAGGCCGGTGTTGTCGGCCGCGAAGCTCGCGAAGGCCGGCAGAAATGCGACGGCCACCAATCCCGTTGCCGCAACGGCAATCAGCCGGACCGCTGGAACGTGCCGGTCCAGGGCAGCGGCGGCGAGCAAGGCAAGCGAAGGCAGCGCCGGGTACAGGTAGCGGTGGCTTCCCGTGTACGCTCCGATCGCAACCAGCCCGAAGACCGCTGCGAGATAGACGAGCGCGGGGAAATGCAGGAAGCGGAGGGTGGCTCGGTCGGTCTCCGATGACCGGCGGCGGACGATCATCAACAAGCCTGCCGCCCCGAAGGCGAACAGCGGCAGCGCGGCGCGCCCATACGTGAGCGCGAGCTCGGCGACCCGCGCGAGCGCCCCGCCGGGAATACTGCCACGAGTGGTCGCCGATGCGACCTCGAGGGAGCCGCGAGCCACCGAGTGGGTGGCGGGCGCAAAGCCGAGCTGGAGGAAGACAAGTACCGCAATCGCCGGCACCGCCCAGGCCAGGGCGGGCCAGCGACGGCCGGCACGGGCGCGCCTGCGCACGAGGTCGACTGCTGCGAAGCCGGCCACAGCGGCGATCCAGATCCAGGCCTTCGTCGCGGTGAGGCAGGCGAGCGCCGCCAGGAGTGCCGCGACCTTCATGCGCCCGCGCACGGCGGCCAGGGCCGCTCCGGTGAGAACCGCCGTCAGAAGCGGTTCGACCACGGCTGACCCCGAGGTGAACAAGAACACGGGGTTCAGGGCCAGGAGCGCGACCGCGAGCCGCGCCTGGCGCGTGTTGGGCGCGAGCGCGTAGACGCAGGAGAGGGTAACCAGGCCAAGCAAGGCTCCCAGCCCTTTCAGTGCACCCAGCTGCCACAGGCCGAACACGCGCAGGACCGCCGCCGCAATCACGTGATAGGCCGGCAGCCAGGTGTCCTCCATGCCGAAAAGCGGGTCGTGGAGGTGGCCGGTCGACGCCAGGTTCGCCGCGATCAGCCAGTGCCCGTAGCCGTCCTCGAACGGTTCCGGCATCTGCGCCGCGAAGAGCAGCAGCAGGGCGCAGAGGCCGAGCAGCACGAGCGCGAGTCTCGCCGCCCGGAGTCGGGCGAGCGCGCGCCGCCCGAGGTTGCGTATGGCCAGGACCTCGAGCGCATCTATGGCGGTCAGCGAGGCCAGCGTGAGGAAACCCAGCGCGAACATGCTCGTGTACAGGACGAGCAGCCACTGATGCTGCAGGCCCGCAACGGGGATGATCGCAAGCGCGCCGATCCCAAAGAAAGCCTCGCCCAGCGCGCGCGGGTCTCCCGCTCGCACGTAGGCCTGGTGGCGCCATTCCTGACCTGGCTTCTCGATCCGATGCTTAGGTGTTCGGACGAACTTGCCGCCACGGCGGGTGGCACGAAACAGCCCGATCAGGGCGGTCAACGACATTCCGGCGCCGACGACCTGGCAGACCAGGGAGGGAAGGCCGGACCACCACCGGCGCCCGAGCCGTGTCTGCGCGACGATGAAGCCGAACCATGGCGACACCGCGATCGGCACGACGAGAAACGCGGCGTCGGCGAGCGGCCATGGGAGGCCGTGGCGGCCGAGCGTCAGCAGCAGCACCGGGTAGCAGATCAGCTGCACCAGCATCAAGGGGCCGATGCCGTACGCCAGAAGATGGACGGTGGCCTGGAGCTTCACCGCGGCGCGATTGCGGCTACGCAGCACCGGAATGAGCAGCTTGAACGCGGATTGGAAGCTGCCAGTGGCCCATCTCGATTGCTGGCGGCGGTACGCATCGATCGACACGGGAAGCTCCTCGGGCACCACCAGGTTTTCGAGATAGACAGCGTGCCAACCTCGCAGCTGCGAGCGGTAGCTCAGGTCGAGGTCCTCGGTCAACGTGTCGGCGCTCCAGCCGCCTGAGTCCTCGATCGCCGCGCGCCGCCAGATCCCAGCGGTGCCCGTGAAGTTGGTGAAGTATCCGTCGGCGGAACGCACCGCCTGCTCGACGAGGAAGTGAAAATCGATCGCGAGCGCCTGCAGCCGGGTGAACCAGGAATAGCCCTCGTCGAGGTGACCCCATCTGGCCTGGGCAAACCCGACCCCCGGGTCGTCGAAGGCGCCCACGGTGCGTCGCAGAAAGTCGCGCGGCGGAACGAAGTCCGCATCGAAGATCGCGATCAGTGGAGCGCCGGTGAGAGTCAGGCCGTAAGCCAGCGCGCCAGCCTTGTAGCCCTCTCGCGTTTCACGCCTGACGTGCGTGACTTGCATCCCCTTGACTCGCCACATGGCTGCGCGGCGCTCGATGATCGCGGTCGTTTCGTCGTCGGAGTCGTCGAGCACCTGGATTTCGAGGCGGTCGGGCGGCCAGTCGAGCTCGCATACAGCGTCGAGCACGCGCTCCGCGACATAACGCTCGTCGTAGACCGGCACCTGCACGCACACGAGGGGTTCGCCGCCGTCTTTGAGCGGTCGATCGACGCCGGCGCGCAGGCGGGTCGCGCGCCACGTCAGGTAGAGAAGATTCAATCCGAAGGCGAACAGAAGAATGCTGGTGAGGCCGACGATGCCGAGGGCGATGGCTCCGATCAACGGTCGAACAGCGCATAAGGGCGCATGGTCGATCGCACGTACCTCACGCGCTCGAGAGCGTCCGGGTGATCGCGCCGAGTCCACTGCATGTAGCGCCATGCGCTTTCGCCCACAGCACGCGCGGCCCCGTCTAGAAACCGCGGGAACAGCGCGGACGGCACGCGGCGAGTCGGGGGTTCGATGACCAGGTGAGCGGGCTTGTCCGCGAGCTGTGGAAAGTGCTCGACCATGGCAGGGTTGGCGGCGATCAGCTCATGGATCGATTCGATGCCGAAGAGTGGCTCGGCCATCAGCAGCTCGAACGCCATGTCTTCGTCCTGGCGTTCGAGGGGGAGGTACTGAGAGCGCTCGAGGATCAGGTTCGCGGTCATCAGCCGCGGTGCGATGGGGCGTCGGGTGAGGTCGTCGACCGGCTTTGCCCGGTACCCCAGCGCGTGGACGAGCCCCAGGCTGTTCACCGCCACATAGGCGAGGTGACGGTGGCCATCGTCGACGATGAGGTTGAGGTCCACGTCGTCGGACGCTCGAAACCCCCCACTTGCCAGCGACCCGGCGATCGAAACGCTGCGGATGAACGGCGCCACAGCCACGAGCGTCCGCACAAACCGGGCCGTCATGTCGACATAGGCGCCGGCGTCAGCTCGATGACCCTGCGCCCGCGAACGAATCTTGTCGACACGGCCAAGCCCATCGCGATCGACGACGAGATCGTCCGCGATGGCCAGATCCTGGCCAGCGGCGGCGACCGCCCATCTCACCTCGCGTGGCGAGATCGCGCCCCCGATGCATACCTCCGCGACGCGCTCGGGGCTCAGGGCATAGCCGCGGCGCGCCAGCAGCGCCACGGTCTCGCTGACCCGATCCGAGATGGAGACGGGAGGCGTGGTGTCCCGGATCCGGCCGATCAAAGTGCCCCTCACAGTCTTGACGGCCAACTTGGTGAGATACGAGCCCGGGTTACGATTTGGGAGATCAGAACCAGCATCACCGAGGAGTCGAAATGACCGCCGACGGACACTTCAGAGTTCCCACGCCAGTCAACGAGCCCGTGCGCCAGTACGCTCCGGGCGACCCCCACCGAAAGTCCCTCAAAGCTCGCCTCGCGGAGCTCACCGACGCCCGCACCGAAGTCCCGATGCAGATCGGCGGTGAGAGGCGGTGGGGCGCCTCGCGGGCCGATATCCGCTCGCCGCACCGCAAGGAGCTCAGCATCGCCGAGTACGGGGTCGGGTCCGACAAGGACTTCACAGACGCCGTCAACGCCGCGCTCAAGGCGCGGCGGGCATGGGCTGAGACTTCGTACCACGAGCGGGCGGCAGTGCTCCTCCGAGCTGCCTCCTTGCTGGCCGGAAAGTGGCGCGACACGGTCAACGCCGCCACTATGCTCGGTCAGTCGAAAACTGTCCACCAGGCGGAGATCGACGCCGCCTGCGAGTCGGTGGACTTCTGGCGCTACAACGCGTTCTTCGGCGACCAGCTGCTGACCCAGCAGCCCACCAACGATGGAACCGCCTGGAACCGCCTCGAGTACAGGCCCCTCGAAGGCTTTGTGTTCGCGGTCAGCCCCTTCAACTTCACATCCATCGGCGCCAACCTACCCACGGCCGCGGCGCTCATGGGCAACACGGTGGTGTTCAAGCCGGCGACACAGACGCTGCTGGTGAGCCATTTCCTGATGGAGATCCTGAACGAGGCGGGCCTGCCGCCCGGCGTGATCAACATGGTGAGCGGCAGCGCCGCAAAGATCTCCGAGCAGGTCCTCGCTCACCGGGAGCTGGCGGGGATTCATTTCACCGGGTCGACCGAGGTTTTCCAGGGCATGTGGCGGACGGTGGGCCAGAACGTCGATCACTATCGAACCTATCCCCGACTGGTCGGGGAGACCGGTGGCAAGGACTTCGTTTTCGCGCACGAGTCCGCCGACCCGGATGCCCTCCGCACCGCTTTGATCCGCGGTGCATTCGAGTACCAGGGCCAGAAATGTTCGGCGGCCTCCCGCGCCTACATTCCGCAGTCCATGTGGAAGCAGATGCGCTCCGAGATGGCCGAAGAGGTAGAGGCCATCCCGCAGGGAGACGTCGCTGACTTTCGCAACTTCATGGGCGCCGTGATCGACGGGAAGGCCTACGCGAACCACATGAAAGCGATCGACTTCGCGCGCAAGGCCGAGAGCACGAAGGTGATCGCCGGCGGCAAGGGCGACGACACGGTCGGCTGGTTCATCCGCCCGACGGTGATCGAGACCACCGATCCCGACTTCAAGCTCCTGCGCGAGGAGCTGTTCGGACCGATCCTGACGGTCTACCCGTATGCCGACGGAAAGTTCGAGGAGACGCTGGAGCTGTGCGACCGAACGAGTCCGTACGGGCTCACGGGCGCCATCTTCGCGCAGGATCGCCACGCGATCCGCCAGGCATCCGAGTCGCTCGTCAACGCGGCCGGAAACTTCTACATCAATGACAAGCCCACCGGCGCGGTCGTCGGTCTCCAGCCGTTCGGTGGCGCCAGGGCGTCGGGCACCAACGACAAGGCGGGGTCGTTCCTGAACCTCATTCGCTGGGTCAGCCCCCGGACGATCAAGGAGACTTATGCGCCGCCGACCGATCACCGCTATCCGTACATGGACGAGGAGTAGCGGGACGGCTCAGAAAGTCGAGGTCACAGCCGATGGCGGCGTTGTGACGGTCAGCATCACGCGCCCGGAAGTTAGAAATGCCGTTGACGCGGAGACGGCTTCAGCTTTGAGAGCCGCTTTCGAAGCGTTCGATGAAACGGATTCCCTTGCCGTCGCCGTGCTGACCGGTGCGGGCGGCAACTTCTGTGCGGGCTATGACTTGAAAGCGCTCGCGGCGGGCGCGCCCAACCGGCTGCCGGAGACAGGCGACGGTCCGATGGGACCCACACGAATGATGGTGAGTAAGCCCGTGATCGCGGCAGTCGAAGGCTATGCCGTCGCCGGGGGGCTTGAGCTGGCCTTGTGGTGCGACCTCCGCGTCGCCGCCAACAACGCGACGCTTGGGGTGTTCAACCGCCGCTTGGGTGTGCCGCTGATCGACCTGGGCACGGTCCGGCTGCCGCGCATCATCGGCCAGGGCCGCGCGCTCGACCTCATCCTCACCGGCCGCCCGGTCTCCGCGATGGAGGCGCTGCAAATCAGCCTGGTCGACCGGTTGGTCGAACCGGGCACCGCGCTCGAGGAAGCTCAGCGGCTCGCGCGCCAGATTGCCGAGCTACCGCAGGGCGCGCTCCGAGCCGACCGCCGCAGCGTTCTGACCCAGTGGTCGCTCAGTCTCGACGAGGCGGCGCGGGCTGAGTCTCAGGGTGGGCTTGATGTTCTGCTGTCAGGCGAGCCGCATCAGGGGGCACGTCGTTTTGTGGAGGGCGCGGGACGCCATGGGGAGTGATGGAGAGGAACACGAGCGCCGCCAGCTCAGCAGCCATCACTGGCACCGGTCCCCAGAAGGGGAGTCCTTCGATGGCGAGGACGAAGGTAAACGTGAATCCCAGCATCCATGGGCCAGGTGAGGTGCGCAGGTAGAGCCAGGCGGCGAGGCCGAGCATTGCGAAGTCGTCGAGGTGGAGGTACGGGCTCGCGAGCAATCCCCCGACCAGCGCCGGGATAAAAATCCACTCGGGCCCCCGGCGCCGCAGCCGGTAGACGAGAACGAGGGCCCAGAGTGCAATCGCGGCCTGTATCACCCGTGTGACCGCGAGGCTGCCTATCAGTGGCGCTAGCGTCAGCTCCCGGTTCGTCGACACGCTTGCGGCGAAGCTCAAACGAGCTTCATAGGCGGCTACTCCACTTGGGCCCAACGCTATCGCCGACGCCAGTCCGAGCGCGCCCAGCGCCACGACGCTGCCCCAGAAGGCTCGTGTACGCCCGCTCACCAGCAGGGCGGCTGGAACCAGGAACGCAAGTTGAGGCTTCAGGGCGATCGTCCCGAGAGCGATGCCCGACAAAAGAGGACGATCGGCTCTCAACAATGCGTAGCAGGCTGCCACTCCGAGGGCCACGACGATGCCGGGCTGCCCGAGCTGTAATCCGTAGATGACGGGCAGCCAGCCGATCGCGGCCGCCAGGTGGACGAGGCGCCATCTTCCATGGCCCGGAGAGGCGATTCGCCATGTCACGACGAGAGCAATCACGAGGAGTGCGCTCCAGGCCCAGTAGGCGCCGGTGTAAGGGAGCAGCGTCATCGGGAGCGCGGCCCACGCGACCGGCGGCGGGCTGATGTAGCGAGCGAGCTGCGCGATCGTGATGCCCGATCCCATGGCGTTGAGCTCTACCTGCTGAAGGTTGAGGTCGTAGATCGACGCCCAGCCGTGGGCGAGCCCGATCCGGGCCGCCGCGTAGTAGAAGGTGAAGTCGTTGTGGAACCTGTCCCCGCTGTACGCAAGGGCCCATTGGTAGAGGTCGAAGACCGCGAACAATCCCGCGGTCACGGCGCCCGCGGCCATGCCGAGGTTGCGCCATCGCTGCTCGAGGGACGCGGTCATGCATCCCGGATGCTATAGGCCGCTACCTTGTAGCGGTGCCGGCGCCGCATTTCCAGCCGCGGGAGCTCGACCTCGAAGACGGGACAAGGGTCCACATCAGGCCGATCGCGCCGGAGGACGAGCCGCTCCTGCACGAGGCGGTCGCAGCGATGTCCGAGCGAAGCGTCTACTTCCGGTTCTTCTCGCCGCTGAAGCGGCTCCCGGAGGCGCTCGCCCACCGGCTTGCCGTGGTGGACCAGAAGGATCGATTTGCGCTGGTCGCGACTTCAAACAAGCCGACCGGCAAAGAGCGCATCCTCGGCGTCGCGCGCTACGACCGGGTGCCGGGCACCGACGTGGCCGAGGTCGCCGTGGCGGTCGTGGACGAATTCCAGCATCGAGGTCTTGGTGGAGCGCTCCTTGCGATCCTCGCTCGCGCGGCTCGAGAACACGGCATCAAGACCTTCACGCTCATCGTCCTACCGGAGAACCAGCAGATGCTGGGGCTGCTCAGGAAGATGGGTTGGATCCACCACGCCAGGCTCAGCGGCGGCGTCTACGACATCAGCTTTGATTTGCCGGATACGACATGAGCCGATCCGAGATCTCGGCCGGCCGGTTGGGCGACATCGATACAAAGGAATTCCGCGCGGCAGCCCATCGCGCCGTCGAATGGGCCGGTGATTACCTCGACACGGTCGGGGAACGACCTGTCCTGTCCCAGGTCTCGCCAGGGGACATCCGCCGCAGCCTGCCCACGATGCCGCCCGAACAGGGCGAGGCACTCGATGCCATCTTCGCGGACTTCGAACGCCTCGTGCTGCCCGGAATCACACACTGGAACCATCCGCGGTTCTTCGGATATTTCGGGATCACGGGCTCTGCGCCCGGCATCCTCGCCGAGCTGCTGATCGCCGCCTTGAACGTCAACGGGATGCTGTGGCGGACTTCGCCGTCGGCGACGGAGGTCGAAGAGGTCGCGTGCGACTGGCTGCGTCAGGCGATCGGTTTGCCGGAGGGTTTTTCCGGCGTCATCAACGACACCGCATCATCCAGCACTCTCTATGCGCTGGCAGCGGCTCGAGAGGCCGTGCCAGACGCCGAGATCAGGCACCGTGGAATGCCTGCCACGAGGCTTCGCCTGTACACCTCCGAGGAATCGCATTCATCGGTGGAGAAAGCCGGCATCGTCCTGGGCGTTGGTCAGGACAATGTCGTCAAGGTCCGCACGGATTCTGCATTTCGCATGGACCCGAGCGAGCTTAGGAATGCGATCGAGCGCGACCGGCGTGACGGCCATCTGCCGTTCGCCGTGGTGGCCACCGTCGGCACGACCTCAGTTACAGCGGTCGATCCTGTGCCCGAGATCGCGGCAATCTGCCGGGCCGAGGGCCTGTGGCTGCACGTCGACGCAGCCTACGGCGGGGCGGCCGCCGTCCTGGACAGCCACCGCTGGGTGCTGGCCGGCTGCGAGCATGCCGACTCGCTTGTGATCAACCCACACAAGTGGCTCTTCACTCCGATGGACTGCAGCGTCCTCTATTGCAGGCGCGAGGAGCTGTTGAAGAGCGCGTTCAGCATCACCCCGGCGTATCTCGAGACTTCCGAGGCGGACCAGGTGCGGAACCTGATGGATTACGGATCGTCGCTGGGCCGGCGGTTTCGAGGGCTAAAGCTGTGGTTCGTGCTCCGAGCCTTTGGCATCGATGGAGCGCGCCGTCGCATTGCGGCTCAAATCGGGATGGCGCGGGAGCTGCGGGCCTGGATCGAGGCTGATCCTGACTTTGAGCTGCTCGCCCCGTCGCCGTTCTCGACGGTCGTGTTCCGCCATCGAGGGGGCGACGCCGTCAACCAGCGAATTCACGATGAGGTCAATCGCTCCGGGGTGGCGTTGATCTCGCATACCGACGTGCGCGGCGTTTACGCACTGCGCATCGCAATCGGCAACCTGCGCACGACCCTGGAAGACGTGCGTACGGCCTGGGAGCTCATCAAGTCCAAGTCCGGAACCTGACCCCGGAGGCGTCTCAGGCGCTTCCAGTCCAGCGAAACTCCGAGCACACGTAGTCGAACGATTGGCCCTCGGGTATGCCGTTGGGCGCGTGCTTCGGGTCGGCGGAGTCCGCCGCGAAGAAGACAACCGTGACTCCTCCGCGCGAGGCCACGATCACCGCGAAGCGCACCTGTGCCGAGGTTGAGTTGGTCCCGATCAGGTTGGCGGAATACACCGCGCCGATGCCGTTCTGGTCGCCGATGTGAGCGCCCTTCAGCTCCGAGACCTGCGTCACGTCCTGCCACTGCGCGGTGGGAAGCGCGGCCACGGTGGACTGGAGCACCTGGGTGAGAGGCTGGCCGCCCCTGGATCCGACGATCGTGACCAGTCCGAGCTTGGTACCCAGCGAGATCCCGTTGGCGTCCTGGCTGCGCACGGACCATGCGGCGTTGTAGTCGACCTCGAATCCGAGCGCCGAGCTGTGGAACGTGGCCGATTCCGGGAGCGGTGTGACGAACTTCGGAGCGCAGTTTTGCGTACAGGTGTTGTGCGTTCCTCCGAGAGCGTGCGACACGGCGAAGATGGTGATTGCCACCGTCACGATGGCGAGGATCGCGAGCAACCCGCCCGCGACCGCAATCTGCGAGCCCCTCCACTGGCGCGCGGTGCGGTACGGCACGTGCGGCGCAACCGGGTACCTGTAGACGGGCGCTGCCGCCGCAACCGCCGCCGGTTGAGGGGCGCCACAGCGTCCGCAGAATGTCGCGCCGAAGGGCTGCGGCGCTCCACAACGACCGCAATATCGCGTTTGCACCGCCATCTAAGCCACGCCGCCTGCCCGCCTGCGACCCTGCTTGGTACCGGCCGCCCGCGCCGCCCCACATGCTGGGCAGAAGGCCATGGTGGGCACGACGCGATGACACTCGGGACAGGGGGCGTCCGGGCCGATCTCGTGCTCGGCTCCTTCGACGAGGAGAGCCTGGTGGATGACCAGCCTCACATATAGAAGGAGGGCGAGGGTCGCGAGCAGCAGCACCGCTGTGGAGGCGACGAGGTCGGAAATCGCGAAGCCAAGCATCCCGATCACAACCTGCGCGCCGGTCGCGACGATCGAGGTGGCGAGGATGCTGGTCGTCCAGGGCAATCCGGCGCGGCGGCGATCGTACCGATGAAGCCAGACCGCCGCACTGACGAGCCCGGTCGTGCTCGCGTTGACCAGTGACACGAGGAGGCCAGCGCGCAGGAGCCGGAGCGACCAGTCGAGCGGCGCGCCGGTGGCCACGAGCGGACCCTGGATGAGCGGCCAGAACGAAACGAGCGAGCTCATCACGGTGAAGCCGAGCGCGGACGCCGCGCCGAACGTGAAACCGTCGAGCGGCTCGCGATAGCGAGGTCTGATGAGGTAGAGGAACAGCGGACCGGCGAGCATCAGCGCCTGCGCCACGATCGGAATCGCGACGCCCGCCAGCACGAAGGCGTTTTCCCTGTCCCCGGTCAGGTTCAGGCGCGACACCGCGTCACCCGAGATCATCGTGAAGGCGTAACCGAGCACAGCGCCCGTCACCATCGTGGCCGCGATGAGGAGCCAGGGCTCGTCCTCGTAGACCTCGACCTCGTACAGGTAGAGCAGGTAGAGCACGGGCAGGAGGAACGTCGCCGCGATGGTCGCCGGCGCGAACAGGTGCAGCGAGGCGAGCAGGAGCACGGCGGCGCTGCCGGCGATGAGCGCCCACCGGAACGCCCCGCCGCGACGATGCGGCAGATGCGGAAACAGGGTGCTGATGATCGACGGATGCGCTACACGCTCCGACGGCACCGCCGCGTAAGCGTGGGTGCGCGCGGGGTTGGCGGTGACCAGGTGCGCACCGCAGTGGCCGCAGAAATCGCCGGCGGGCACCACCGATTCGCAGTGCGGGCAGTTCACCAGCGGCGGTCCTTCGAGCGGTCGCACACCGGTTTCGCCCGCCCGGCGTCCCGGGCCCCGTCGGCGGTCGGGACCTCTGTCTTTCACGAGCCCGCACCTTTGATGTAGAGGATCCAGGCTGCGTCGAGCGCGGCCGCGTCCATGCTGCCCCAGCCTGTCGCGAAATCCCACCCCACAGCGGCGTCATAAGCCAGGTTGTTCCCAGTCGTGACGTCGTGGAATGGTTTGGCCGGAAGGGTGGAGGAGTTCTGGCCCATCCAGTAAAGAGCGGGGTTGGCGAAGCCCACCTCGCGAAGCCCCTTCTTGATCAGGTCCTGGTTGACCAGCGCAATCGTGCCGGCCCACAGCGGGGTGGCCGCTGACGTTCCGCCCACCTGCCCGTCCTGGCCTCCGAACACGATGTGGAAACCGGTCGAGGGGTCGGCGTCGGCTGCCACGTCGGGGACCTGGCGAAAGCCGTGACCCAGAGAGCTGAGGACGCTCTTCTGGTAGTCGGGGGTCGCGTAGAACTGGCTCGGGCCGCCGCCGCTGCCGCTCTCGTCGAGCGGCGCTCCCCACGCCATCTCCTTGTAGTAGGTGCCCTGCTGCGACTCGAAGACGGTGGTGCCGCCAACCGCGGTCACCGTGGGCAGGGTCGAAGGAAAGCTTCCCGCGGGCGGTTGGTCCTCGCCACACGTGTAAGCGCCGCTGTCACCGCTGGCCACGAAATGGGACATCCCCTCCGCGATTGCACGGTCCTGTATGGCCGCGTAAGCGTTGCGATGGCCGCCCGAGGTGTCGGTCTCACACGCGCCGAGGCTCTCGGAGATGATCGAACCGAGGTGGTCGGTCACCATCTGATCGAACGCGCGGTCGCCATGGCCGAAGTCGGCCGCCGACAAATAGATGACCAGCTTGGCCTGCGGCGCCACCTCATGAAGGATCTCCAGGTCCAGGACCGTCTCGCCCAGCGGTTTCTCGGGTGTGCCCCAGCTTGGGTCGCGTTTGATCGTGAGGAAGGAGTCGAAAGGCTGAAGCCCGAACTCGGTCGCGAACTTGTTCAGGTCGTTCAGGTTCGGAAGGTCGTCGATCTCCGGCAGAACGATCGTCTGGCCCGTCCCGTCGAGGCCTGCATCCCGCAGCGGCTTGAAGTTGTAGAACGCGAGGAGGTCCGCCGGCGTGAGGCCCCCGCGACGCACCGCGAGGCCGCGCGCGCCTCGATAGTCGTCGAGGCCGCTGACGCTGCTGACGGCGGCGAGCTGCGGCGGGAAGCGAGGCTCGTCGAGGGTTGCGTAAAACGTCCTGCCGTCGGCCAGCCGGAAGCTCTCGATGTCGACCTGCAGCAATGCCGATGCTCGAGGCGCCGGCCCGTCGGCTGCGATGAGGACCGAACCGGGACTCCAGGCCGCAGTGAAGCCCAGCTCCCGCAGCCAGGCCACCGCCGATCGGGCGGCGGTGGGGTCTGGGCCGAACTCGGAGGCGTACGTCTGCGGCGAGACAGTCTGCCCCGATGCGATCAACCTTGCGAGGCGGGCGGGGTCGCGGACCTTCAAACCGAAGCTGAGCGACACGGTCACCGCCTCGCCGGCCGGTCCGAGGTGCACCGCTTTTCGGATGGCTGCTGCCAGGGTGGTCGGGGGAGGCGCCGGACGCGAAATCCCTGGGCCCTGCGCGGCCGAGGGGCTGGGGTTCGAAGGGCCGCAAGCCGCGAACGCCAGCACCACGGCCACGGTCAAAGCGGTTCTCACCGGAAGCTAGCTTCCCAGACCTCAGTCTCGAACGCCAACTCAAAGCCCAACTTGCGATAGGCGTCGAAGGCCCGCGTCTCGTTGAGACCGTCCACGTACAGGGACGCGTGGCGTGCCCCCGCTTTCCGAAGGCGCAGCAATGACTCGGCCACCAACCACGTGGCAAGGCCTCGCCTTCGATGCTCGGGCACGGTCCCGACCGAGCTCACCAGCCCGACCGGCTGTGGCCGCGAGTCCACGCGGTACGTCTCCAGGTGACAGAGCGTCACCGCAGCGGGCACGCCTGTGGTGGCTGTGACCGCCATCAGGCAGAGCTCCGGCGGTTTTCCCGCGATGAGCTCCTCCTCGGTCCGCGGGGAAAACCGCCAGTGATCGGCGAACGAGCGGTTGTGCATATCCGCCCAGGAGCCCCTTGCCACGCCTGCGCCGTCGAGGAGCAGGTAGCCCCCCACAGGGACCGGCGAGGGGAGCTCGCCGCGGGCCAGGGTGCGGTCCATCCGCCACCACGGGCGCACCATTTCGAGCCCGATGCTCTGGAGCACGCCCGCCTGGCCAGGGCCCACCCACACCTGGGCCGCCGCGGCGCCGGCCGCGCTCGACAGCTGGAGGCCCCATCGAACGAGGTCTCGCATCACCGCTTGCGTGTTGCCGGTTACGCCCACCGCCGGGTCGATGCGAGCGACGATTCCCTCGGGCGATGGTCGGCTGCTCACCACCACGCCACCAGCCAGGGCCGCCGCGCCATCGTCCACTACGCGCGACCGAGCACCCCAATCGAACTGCGCGAGCAATCCTTCCACCTGAGGCTCGGCCGGGATGCTGTCGCGCCGCCCGGCGCGCACCTCCGATCTCCACAGCTCAAGGAGGGCGGGAAGGTCTGACGCCCGACCAGGTCTCATTTCACCAGGGCTCCGCCGGGGGTCATCATGCCGTCGCTCGCGCCACCACCTCGTGAACCTCGGGAAACGCGCGCCGGATCATCTCTTCGAGCTCGGTCTCGATGCGGTGGGCATCTTCGAGGCTGATGTCGCCCGCGACCGCGGCCACGACATGCGCATGGATGCGCTGGTGGCGATCGCTCAGCTCGACGTCGACGCAGCGCTTCACCTCAGGATGCGACTCAACGATCTCGCACATGCGAGAAGCAAGCTGGGCTCGCCGCGCCGTGACATCTTCACCGCTGACCACATGGGGCTCCAGCGGCTCGAGGTGGACGTCGATTCGCGTGGCATCGGGGAGCTCCGCTCGCAGCGTTTCTTCCAGGTCGGCGCTGGCTTTCGAGGCTGCGGCAAGTGTCATGTCGCCAGGCAGCTTTGCGTGCATCGTCAGGTGCAGCGATCCGTCGGTCTCGCGCTCGACGGTCACGTTGTGCAGGTCGCGCACACCCCCGTTGCGCGCAGCCGCCGCGTGGATGCGCTCGACCAGGTCGCCCTGGCGTTCCTGGCCCTCGAGCAGCACCGACAGCTCGAGCGTCGGCAGGACCGATCGTGCCTCGCGCTTGACCTCGTCGGCCAGCGCCGTGGCCGCCTCGACCGAAAGCATCCGCCGGGTGGCGATGCTCGCGTCGCCTATCAGGTTGGGACCGGAGCGGCGGACGCGAACCGAGCGAACCTCGCGAACCCCGTTGACACCCTGGATGGCCGCGCGCAGCTGTCGCTCGGCGCCGGCTGCAGCGCGGTCGATGAGAATGTCAGCCGAGCGCCATGCGAGCTGCGCCGCAGCCCGCGCGATGATGACCGCCACGAGAAGAGCCGCGACCGAGTCGGCCCAGGTCAGGCCCATCCGCACGCCGGCGAGCCCGACCAGCACGCCGACGGTGGCGACCACGTCCGAGATTCGGTTGGTCGCATCAGCCAGGAGGGCATCGCTCGACGCGAGCCGGCCGACCCGCCTCAGCACGAAGGCCCGACCGGCTTCGATGACCAGGGTTGCGATCAGAAGCGCGAAGGCGTAGGCGGCCGGGTTCACCGACACTCCGCCGGCCGCCAGCCGGTGGATGGCTTCGAACGCGATCCCGGCCGCGGTGATCATGAGCAGGATGCCCTCGGCGAACGCCGCCACGTTCTCGGCTCGCCCATGGCCGTAGGGGTGCTCGCGGTCCGCCGGCTTGCGGGCGGTGCGCACCGCGACGAGCGTGAAGATGCTGGCCGCGAAGTCGAGCAGCGAGTGAACCGCCTCGCTCAGGATGCCGAGGCTGCCTGTGAGCACACCGACGATGAGCTTCGCCACGACCAGCGCGGCCCCGATGAAAACCGCGCCGAGCGCAACGCGGTCGGGCCGCCTCGCCAACGAGTCCATCGACCCCACTGTAGCGGGGCGGTTTCTACTTCAAGAGCGAGGTCGATCTGAGGAGCTGCGCTTCGGTTCCAAGTGCGATCAACAGGTCGCCCTCCTCGAGTCGCAGGTCGGGGCTTGGGCTCACGTACAGGGTCCCGTCGTCGCGCCTCAACGCGAGCAGCTTCGCTGCCGGCGTGTCGAGCAGTCCGGCTTCTTCGATGGTCTTGCCGATCGAGGCCATTCCCGCTCCGACCAACAGCTCCTCGACGCCGATGCCTCCTTCCCCGTGGTGAAGCGTGTCGAGCACGTCGACGAGGGCCGGTCGCACCGCAAGCTCGGCCATCCGGTGACCGGCCATCCCGTACGGTGACAGGGCCCTGGTGGCACCCGCCAGCTCGAGGCGCCGGATCGATTCCGGCCGTCCGGCCCTAGCGATGATGTAGAGGTTTGGACTCAGAGCACGCGCGGCCAGGACGATGTAGACGGCACGCTCGTCCGAGTCGACCGCCGAGATCAACCCCCGCGCGCGTTCGATGCCCGCCTGCTTGAGGAGCTCTTCGCTGGAGGCGTCGCCTTCGAGGTGGAGTCGTCCCTCGGCGCGAAGGCGCCCCACAGCTTCCTCGGTCTGGTCGATAACCGCGTACGGGACGTTGTGGTCCTCGAACTCGGCGACGATCTGCGTTCCGATGCGGCCATATCCGCAGATTATGAAGTGGTCGCGGAGATGGTTCAGGCTGCGCTCCAACTGCCGCTGTCTCCTGTAGTTTCCAAACGCGTTGTCGGCAAGCGTTTCGGCGAAGACGCCGAAGCCGTAGAGCATGGTAGCCACACCGGTGACGATCAGCGTCGAGGTAAAGATCCGTCCGGCTGCAGACTGCGGATGGATCTCGCCATAGCCGACTGTGCTGATCGTGATGATGACCATGTAGAACGAGTCGAGCAGGTTCCACCGGTCGATCAACATGTAGCCGGCGATGCCGTAAACGATGATCACCGCGAGAAGGACTACCGG
>Ga0209648_10000085_pt1 | contig 58571 bp, 50 predicted proteins | sample GraSoi2013_115cm_FD_185830 | JGI IMG/M metagenome (GOLD analysis project Ga0209648, IMG submission 185830) | Grasslands soil microbial communities from the Angelo Coastal Reserve, California, USA - Sample 9_17_2013_115cm (SPAdes) (version 2) | ecosystem: Environmental > Terrestrial > Soil >... | reverse complement strand
GAACTGGAGCGGACAACGATCCAGCGCGTCTTTGAGCAGGTCCACGGCGACAAGGCGCTGGCCAGAAAAATGCTCGGCATCAGCCGGGCCACGCTTTACCGCAAGCTGAAACGCTACAACATTGCCGCGGGCAAGAGCGCTACGGCTGCCTCCTAGAGTCCTGAGGCAGAAGTTCGTCCCCTGTCGAGCACGGTGCGTTGGGCTCTGAAGGCATTTTTGAAACACGCTCTATCGCTTCGCGGATTGATGCCTCGCGTGTGCATGTGGGTCGCATCGATCGGCCGCAACCACGGCACCGGACGGCTTTGGCGACAATTGTTACTTTGTCAGCAAAGCCTTAACCTACCTTTAATAACCAGAAGTGGTTAATTAATTCCTATCTATCGATGACCTATCGCCGCGTTGTATTGCTATAGTTGCTCTGCGTTACATGGAGCGCTCAAACAAATGCATTGACACCACGGTTATTCATTGTTATACCTTCTTCCCATCTTTGGCGCCCCCTCCGGGAAATTTTCTGTTTTCCCGCGCAAGTTGACGGATTGCTTTCGTTCCTGGGCTAGTCGGCCGTGCCCACCGCATCTAGCTCTTGCATGGAGAAGGAACAGGCAGGAAGGGAACGTGTACATCGTTCCTGGCTGTCACTTATTCGTGTACGGAGAGCTGAGATGAAACCAGGCAAGCTGCTGACAGCGGTTGCGGTCATTCTTGCGGGCAGTGCTGTCATGATGGGGCAGACCGACCCGAACTTCGATCAGGGACTGAAACCCTACGGCTCCTATCATGGCGGCGACCTGGATTCTGTGGGTCTCGCCAACGGCAATTTGACCGTTCACATCCCGCTTATTTCTTATCCGCAACGCGGGCGCCTGCAGTTTGGCTTTGCCCTCGTGTACAACGGGAAGGGTTGGATTCCCCATGACACTGGGACTCACCTTCCAAATGGAACGGAAGTATTCGTCTGGCAGTATCGCGGATCGGGGGTTCAGCCGGTAAGAACACCCTCGTACTTGGGAACCCGCCAGGTTTTCAAGGACAATCAGGGCAACACGCAATTCCTCGCGTACACCGCCGCGTCGCCAGACGGCGGCGGCCATCCTCTCGGTCAAACGGGCAACCAGACTTGGGAATCGCTCGACGGCACCGGACTTCGCACCACCGGCGTGGCAAGCGGTATTGTGACCGACGGGAGCGGCGTCACTTACAACATGGGCTGCACCGGTGGCTTGTCAGTCGATACTCAAGACAGCAACGGCAACCAGATCCTCCTGAACAACAACGGCACCTGCCTCAATCCTGGAGCCACTTGGACATGGATGGACTCCATGGGTCGGCAGATTCAGGTGCCGAAAGCCACGCAGTGGACAGGGCAAGGAAATGTGGCTGGCAACGCTACTGATACCGGCGGCTGTCCTGGCGGGACCAGTTCTGCAACCCTTTGGTCACTCCCCGGTTATAGCGGGGGCAGCTATCCGCTAAAGTTCTGCTACTCGTCTTACTCGCTGTCCACTCATTTCGGGGTTTCCTGGGTCAATGAAGGCTCCAGCGCAGCGACTCTTTTGACCGCAGTAATCCTACCCAATTCGACGATGTGGCAATTCGCATATGACGGCTACGGCGATCTGACCAGCGTTACCCTTCCCACAGGCGGAACCATCACCTATGGCTACGCTACCCTCTACCCTGGCAGTCAAGCCGCGCCGGCAACCAGAGCTGTGATCTCAAGGACGGTCAATAGTAATGACGGATCAGGGGCGCACACTTGGAATTATCAATATATATACACGTTGGGCGCTGTCTCGCGGACAATAGTCACATCCCCGCCGGTTGCCAACGACACCACAGGCAGCGATACCGTTCATGATTTCAACACAACGCTGGGACGCGAGGTCACAGAGCGGCGCTATCAAGGTCCATTCAACAACGGCAACGGCGTTCTGCTAAAGACCGTCAACACGCAATATCACTCCGACACAACGAATGCCGTGGAAGCGTTGCCGAGTGGCGTTGTCAACGTCGTGCCAACCTCCGTAACCACCGTCTGGCCGAGCGGAAAACAACGGCAGACCACGTATTCCTACGACTCGGGCGCTCAATTCTACGACTACGACTACTTCAATACCATCAACACAAACTACACGCCTTTGATTTACGGCAGCGTGTTGACCCAAACCGAATCCGACTACGGGTCAGGCGTTTCGGGGCCGGTCATCAAGACCACCACGACCGCATACAAGTGGCAAGCTGATGCCAGTTACCTGGCGGCCAACCTCCTGAGCTTGCCATCTTCGGTCGTGGTCCAGGACGGAGCCGGCAACAAGTGTGCCGAAACCGACTATATCTATGACGAGGCGACTTATCTCACGACACCTACGCCTGTTATTACCGCCCAGCATGTTACGCCTCTGGGAGTGCGCGGGAACCCTACTACGGCCAAGCACAAGCTGAGCAGCACGCCCTGCGCCGCCAGTTCGACCTGGACGGACGTTATTAGTCACACCAACTGGTACGACACCGGCACGGTGTTCCAGTCTATTGATCCGCTGGGCCACACGACCACCAACAGTTATGGAACCGGTTTCAATAGCCGCACGGACTTCTTGGGAGCTTACGTCACCAAAACCCAGAATGCTCTGCTGCAATCGGCTGACGTTGATTACGACTTCAATACCGGCCTGGGGACGGCAGCGCGAGATGCCAACGGCAATGTCGCGAGCAGTGACTATGACACCGAGTTCCGCATATTGCACCATCACGCCCCAGACGGTGGTCTGGTCACCTGGTCTTATAACGACTCGGTCCCGCCGGTCGTGACCGTCACCACCGCTATCGCAGCGTCCCTCAATCATGTTGCTGAGGGAGATGTGGACGGCTTGGGACGGCTGGCCCACAGCAAGCTTCTCTCCGATCCAGAGGGCGTGGACACAACCGACATCACCTACGACGTCGTCGGGCGCACTGCGACAACAAGCAATCCACATCGCTCTAGCACAAGCTCAACTGACGGAGTGACCACCTTGTTGTATGACGCTCTGGGCCGGGTCACGCAGACGATACCAGCCGATGGCGCGCTTTCGTCCAATAACCTGAGCTGCACGAATTGCGTTGTCACCGACTACTCGCAGTTTCCGCTCGTCACTGTCACTGACCAACAAGGCAAGCAGCGGCAGAGCATCACCGATGGGCTGGGACGTCTGATTGAGGTACACGAGCCCGGCGGCGCGGGAGTGCCGGCAGTTGCAACGGGCAGCGTCAGCGTTGCCGGTAACCTGCAAAGCACACAGTTGCCGGGGACAGCGGCAACGTCCGGGGTCGGCAGCGTTAGCATCAGCGGGCAGGAGAACTCGTTTGTGGACCCCACCAGCTGCGAGTATGACTCCCACGGAAACCCGATTCACTGCACAACGATCTGGGACACAGGCACTTTGACGATCACGGTGAACGGGTTTGGCAAGTCGGTAACTTACGGAGCCTCCAGCACACCAGCCTCGCTTGCCTCAAGTTTGGCCAGTGCGTTCAACGCGGATGGCGCATCGCCGGTCAGCGCAAGTTCCTCTGGTCCCACAGTCTATCTCACCGCCAAGGCCGCCGGGTCGGGCACGAACTATGCGCTTTCGGCCTCTTCCAGCACCAACGATCCGGTGGATTTTGGTTCGACATCATTTCCGGTGTCGGCCCCATCGTCCCTTAGTGGCGGACAGAACGCTGTTCCGGGTCCAACGGTGTATGACTTGGGCTCGGCCTGGGTTACGGTGCAGAACTTTACGGCCTCCGTCAACTATGGACAGAGCAGCAATAGCACGGCAACGCTGGTGGCCAGTGCGTTGGCCCAGGTGTTTAACAGCAACGCCAGTTCGCCAGTCACAGCCACGGCCAACGGTTCCACTCTAACTCTCACCAGCAAGGTCGTCGGTGTGGTAGGCAACAGCTTCGCGGTTACAACTGGATCGAGCACGGGGCAGCCGCAATATTTCTCGTCACCTTCCTTTACCGAGAGCACCTCAGGCATGAGTGGCGGGGCCGATGGCGCTACGCTGGGGACGCCTGCGATTACCAAATACTTCTACGATCCCTTGAGCAATCTGATTCGGGTCGAGCAATGGGGGACAGCAAGCTCCTGCGACGCAAACTGCCGCGTGCGCACGTTCGTCTACGACTCGCTGTCGCGGCTAGTGAGGGCGTCCAATCCGGAGTCGGGGACGATCAACTATGTGTACGACCTTGAGGGCAACCTTATTCAGAAGATCTCGCCACAAGCTAACCAGACCGGATCGGCCACGACCGCCATCAGCTACTGCTATGACAAACTGCATCGCCTTACCGACAAGTCCTACACTCCACAGCCGCCCGTCATCGGGCAGCCGTGCACGTTGCAGGGCGTGGTGGTGCATCAGACTTACGATCAGGGTACAAACGGCATCGGCAATCTGACCGCGACGACCGACCAGGCTGGTTCCGGCAGTTACACGTACGACGTCATGGGCCGGATCGCAGGCGAGGCTCGGACAATCAATCCAGGCGCGGGCATGACGGCAGTGAGCAAGACCGTCAGCTACGAATACAACCTTGATGGTTCGCTCTTTAAATTGCACTATCCCAGCGGCGCGATAGTGACCTATACGCCCAGCGCCGCCGGACGAATGCTCTCCGCGGTCGATCAAGCCGGCAGCATCAATTACGTCACCGGCGCTACTTACACACCTTCTGGCGCTCTGACCGGGATGACCAATGGAAGCGCGTCGGGCTTCTCCGGGATCGTCACCAGCAATCAGTACAACTCGCGCCTGCAGCCGGTCAATCTGACGGCCAATGCGCCGTCGGGTTCTCTTCTGACCCTGAGCTACAACTTCGCCTTCGGCTATGCCAACAACGGCAACGTGATGGGAATCACCAACAACCGCGACACCAGCCGCAACCAGACATTCACCTACGACGCTCTGAACCGGCTCATCTCGGCGCAGAACGCCGGGACCGACTGCAGCGTCGTCGTGGGCGGTAAAACCAAGTCCTGGGGCAACAATTACGCGTACGACGCCTGGGGTAATTTGCTGTCGAAGAGCGTTACGAAGTGCAGCTCAGAGAACCTGAGCGTGACCGCGCTTGCCAACAATCAACTCTCGGGCTACGGTTACGACGCCGCCGGCAACATGACCCACGATGCGACCAGCGGTCTGAATTACTCCTATGACGCCGAGAACCGCATCACCGGCGCAAACGGATTCACTTACACCTACGACGATGACGGCAACCGCGTGGAGAAATCGAACGGCTGGGCCGGCACGCTCTACTGGTACATGTCGCCGGGGATCGTCGCGGAATCTGATCTCTCTGGTAACCTCCAATCCGAATACGTCTTCTTCGACGGCGAGCGCGTAGCCCGTCGCGATGGTCCTACGGGCGCAGGTGGCATCTTCTACTACTTCTCCGACCACTTGAAGACGGCCTCGGTGATCACCGATGCTGCGGGCAACATCAAGGCCGAGTCGGACTATTATCCTTGGGGCGGCGAACTCCAGTTCACCAACAGCGATTCCAACCACTACAAGTTCACCGGCAAAGAACGCGACGGAGAATCCGGACTGGATTACTTCGGGGCGCGGTATTACTCGAATGGGCTGGGGAGGTTCATCACGCCGGATCCCATCCTTACAACCCTTCGGTCAGAGAACCCCCAGACTCTTAATCGTTACACATACACTCTTAATAATCCATTGCGATATATTGACCCGAACGGGTTGTATGAAGAGGACGTTCATCGCGATCTGACCATTGTACTTGCAATGGCAGCCGGATTCTCTGAGACGACTGCGAATGCAATTGGGGCGGGAGATCAAGGAGTAGATGACGACTCCAAGACGGGGCCCTTCGCCGGCGAAGAAGCACGTCGTAATTACCACTTTACGACGGAAGAGCGCCGCAATGACCTCTATAATGCCTTTGAAGTGTCTGGCTCGGCGACAGATCTCGGCATATACTTGCACGCAGAACAAGATTCTTATTCGCATGCAGGATTTGGTCCGAAGTTCGGGCATCTTTCCGCCGGTCATGCTCCAGATAAGACGTATAACGATCCAGGTAAGGCAGACACAATGGCGAAGGATACGTACAACGTTCTTGTTTTCGCCGCAACTAATTTGGGAGTGAACAATACGAGAGTCGCCTGGGAAAAGATTGACAAATTAGTTGGGGATTTTAACAAAGCAAAGACCAAAGAAGAGAAACAGAAAATTCTAGGCCAGATCAGGGACGTGATTAGAGAGGCACGCACGAAGCGGAAGAAGCAGAAGTACAAAACACTTGGCCCCAGCGGGGGGTGTTGTGGGGCCCCTACAGGGGATAGTGCGACGATAGACCTACATCACGATTGAACAACGATGGTCTGAAGGCTTAATGACGCGGAGTACGAAGAAGTTAGAAAATGCACCGGCGGATGGGGCGCAGGAGCTGGAACAGCGCGTTACCGCAGGAGCAATCGCGACCTTCTGACGCTAAGGGCGCAGAAAGACCGAGCAGCCCACAAAGCAGACGAGAGACAAGACGGAATAATGGAGACAGGATGAAAAAAGGAATGGCAATTGCAATGCTGATAGTGACAGGCGTCACAATATCATCCTCAGTGCTCTTCTCTATGCAGGGCGGCTTCGGTGGCGGGCATGGGGATTTCGATAGGGCAATCTTCTTTCTCGGACTGCCGTGGGCGGCGGCCCCATGGCCTGAAGTTCTAATTAAACACGATTTCATCTGGCTAATTGTTTTGCCCTTTCTGTTGAACGTTCTCTGCCTGTTCTGGGTCGGCGTAACTATGCGAAAGTTCCGGCGTACCCGCGTCTAGCGGGGTGCATGCAGTCATTACAAATTCACCCGGCAAAGAACGCGACGGAGAAACGGGCCTGGATCAGATGGGCGCTCGTTACTACTCCAGCGGCCTGGGACGCTTCGTCACACCCGACTGGGCAGCCAAACCGGTCACCGTTCCATACGCGAATTTCGGCAACCCGCAGAGTCTCAATCTCTACAGCTACGTCAAGAACAGTCCAGAGAGCTACGATGACCCCGACGGCCACGAGGACAGAAATGGCACCACCGCTCCAAACGGCAATCGATTTTACAAGAAAACTTGCGGGGTTGACTGTATCACATACTGGATTAAAGACGGAATGCCGGCGCCGCAGGCTCCGGCGCAAACTGAGGCGCAGGCGCAGCAACAGGCGCAACAACAGAAGCAATTGTCAGCCGACGACGTGTCAAAAGCAGTTCAGACGTACGACAAAGACAAGTCCGATAAGAATCCAGCGCGCCTGATCAAGGCTTTGAACACGCTCGGAGACAACTTTACCGTGAGTGGAGACACTTTGCGGGCGGGTGCTAAACAGAGTGGCGTGAAAGATGTACAGTCGGGGAATGCTGAGAAAGTTTTGGGCAACGTCGATTCGGTTTCGAGAACCGGAGACAAGGTGGTTAATCACGAACAAGGAGTCTATGACGATTTCGCTTCTCGGCCAGCTGGGAAAAACCATCAGTTTCACTGTGGTGGCCTCGGCAACGGGCAAACATGGGAATCAGGGACCCGCCTTACAGAACTTAAGGGGAATTGGGATAGGGATAGGCCGATTGGCAAAACATCCAGATCATTGGGGTCCTTCGGACTGAGCATGCGAGGCTCTCAAATAAGGAACTACCGGTCAGGCGTCATCATCTCGCTGGGTCTCGCACTGGCTGTATGGCCGGTCCTTGTCAGGAGCGGTCCGAAAAGTCGCCCGCCGACCAGCGCGCAAGAAGTTACTGGAGCCGTCCAAAAATACGATGAAGTCTTACCCAAATGTTCCCCGGATGGACGATGGCTGGCCTTTGAATATCACGAGCCTGACGACCCGAATTATCCCCATGTGGGAATAATGGACTTGAGTCAAGGCTCGCACCCGTGGCACCCACTGCTGGAAGGGAAAGCGGGGCGGCATCTGTACGCCGGGGATCTGAGTTGGTCACCGGATAGTCAGTGGCTCGCCTTGTGGACGGATTATCCCGAAGGCAGGAAGAGCTTTTGGTCGGATGCTGATATCCGGATTGCAAAGGTGAACATATATACCCGCGAAGTGGTCAGGCTTATTGATGCTCTACCCGACGGTGCCCACGTAGGTCCTACGACAGCCTGGTTGCGCCCAGCCTTGATCGTCTTCTCCGGGATGATGGACGAAAACATCTACGGGGTGTCAGAAAGAGGTGGGAAACCCAAGAAGCTCGTCAGCGTGCCCTCGGATAAATGTGGCGGCGGCACAAATACTCTTGCGGTTTCGCCGGACGAGCAAAGCATCGCCTTCGCGATGGACGGGGATGGTGACAGCCAGATCGCGGAATGCAACGCCATCTGGATCGCTGACCTTCGGACAGGCAATTTGCGGCGGGTTCCGACGACCGGTTTGCACCCGCTCAGCCCCTTCTGGCTCGACCCCGGCACGATCCTGTTCTCGGGCGAGAACAACAACAAGCCGACAGGTATTTACGCCGCCTCCCTGAACAGCCAGAAGGTGACGCGACTCCTTGATGGGCTGTACCTGACACCGTTCGTCTGCGACACTGGGAAGACTCTGTATTTTTCCTGGGGACCAAGGCTCGAAACTAAGACGCCAGCAGGAAATGATTGGCCCACGTTTAACGACAACTACGGGTTCCACATATGGAAGGTACCGTTGCGCGACGTGCTCCGCTAGGGCCGCAAAATCAGAACGTTTCACCTGAGACGATGCCTGGGGCAATTTGTTGTCCAAGAGCGTGACCGCGCTTGCCAACAATCAACTCTCGGGCTACGGTTACGGCGCCGCCGGCAATATGACCCACGATGCGACCAGCGGTCTGAATTACTCCTATGATGCTGAAAACCGCATTACCGGCGCAAACGGATTCACCTACATCTACGACGATAATGGCAACCGCGTGGAGAAAACGAATGGCTCAACGGGAACGCTCTATTGGTATATGGCGCCGGGGATCGTGGCCGAGAGTGATCTGACTGGAGCGCTGAAATCTGAATACGTCTTCTTCGACGGCGAGCGCGTGGCCCGCCGCGACGGACCGACCGGCGCTGGCGGCGTCTTTTACTACTTCTCCGACCATCTGAAGACTGCTTCGGTCGTCACCGATTCCGCAGGCAACATCAAAGCCGAATCGGACTATTACCCCTGGGGCGGCGAACTCCAGTTCACCAACGCCGATTCGAATCACTACAAATTTACCGGCAAAGAACGCGACGGGGAAACGGGCCTGGATCAGATGGGCGCTCGTTACTACTCCAGCGGCCTGGGACGCTTCGTCACTCCCGACTGGGCAGCCAAGCCGACTAGCGTCCCTTACGCGGATTTCGGCAACCCGCAGAGCCTCAATCCCTACAGCTACGTCAGGAACAGTCCAGAAAGTTACGAAGACCCCGACGGCCATGAAGACAGGAATGGCACTGTCGCTCCAAACGGCAATGGATTTTACAAGAAAAGTTGCGGGGTTGACTGTATTACATACTGGATTAAGGACGGAATGCCGACGGCGCAAACGCAGCAGCCTCAGGCGCAAAATCAACAAAATGACCAACCCGTCTTAATCGCGCAAAACCAAGCACCTCAGAATCCGCAGGCACAGCAACAGGCACCCCAGCAACAAGCGCCCCAGCAGCAACCATTGCAATATGATCGGAATCAGCCTCATCCGCCGGAACCGGCGGCTGGGCCTATTCTGCCAGTGCTGCAATGCATGCAGAATTGCTCGCACTTTACCATCAGCTCCACTTCTGAAGCCACGCCAGTTCACCAACCTGGGACGCCGCATCGACAAAACCAAGCTGCCGACTTGGAAGTACCCGCCGGGCAAGCACAACGTACCCTTGCCTGTGCAGCTCGATGCGGAGCTCAAAGCGGACGAAACGAATTTGTTCATCCAACGCGGCGCGCGACAGGTGGCCATGTCCACGTTCAAACTGTTCCTGATCCTCACTGTAGGAGGTGCGATCTACCAAATGAGCACTAAGCGATTTCTACTTGTTTGCTTTTTCGGTTTTTCGGTTCTAGCAAGGCTCGCCTGTGCAGCTGAAAAGATGAACCAAACGACAGAGTGCCATCTTCCAAAAACAGCGGGCGCTGTGCTAGAAGCAAAGCTGCCGGATTGGAAGATCGTGTCAACATCCGATCTGACGGAACACGATAGGGTGCTTTGGAACGCGAAACATTCGCACGTTTGTCCCGGCATAGCCAATGGTGACTATTTTGGGGATCGGCGCGTTTCTTATGCGGTGACATTGGTCAATCGACAACCAACAAAGATGCTACAAACCCTAGTCTTGCTCAAACCTCACAATGGCTCCTATGAACTGATTGAACTGAGCAAGGCACAAGAAACCAGTCGTGTGCTCGTAGTATTTAGGCTGAGGCCCGCTTCCTTTGAAGACATAGACACTGGCGAGAGAACCAAAATTACCAGCCACTCGATAGCCTATGAGGATATAGCGGCCGGGATGCTGGTCTATGCCTGGCGCAATGGCAAGTTCAAAGAGATCCACGTCTCGGACTGAGACCTTCTGAGGACACACCAAACCGGCGCAAAATCAGCAGAATCAAGAGCCCATTTTGATCGCGCAAAACCAAGCACCGCAGAATCCGCAGGCACCGCAGCAGCCACAACAGCAACAACAAGCGCCGCAACAGCAACTACAGTATAGGGACGCGCAGATCCCACCAGCCAACGGACAGCTAAGAGATGTCCTGGCCTGTACTCAGCGATGCGCCGGGGCAGGTTCTTTTGTGATCACTTCAACCAGCGAGCGAATACCGCAACATCCTGCCGACACTCCTCACGGTAGAGGTCAGGCGGCTGACCTCAGGGTCGCCCCCCAGAATGAGCAGCGGGTACTTCAGTGTGCTGCAAATTGTGGGGCCAGGTACGGACAGAATGAGCGGATTCATCCATCGCGGAATGCCACTGGCCCGCACATACATATTCAAGTTGTGCCCGGAAGGAATGGCGGTCGCGGTGATCTGCCGCCCGCACAATGACTTGGACTGACGATGCAGGTTTCATGAGGATGTGAAATGAATATACCTATTCGTACTCTCCTGCTGCTGTTTTGGCTCGCCCTGGCTCACTGCACCAGTGCTCACGGTCAGCAACACGAGGGAGCTGATCGATGTGAGACGGCACTTCCTCCCGAAGCCCGAAAGGCCCTTGACGACAGGCTAAGGAACTGGAAGGTCGTCACGATTGCTGACCTTCGACCTGATGATCGGCGCATATGGACAGAAAAATTTGACTCATCTTGTCCAGGCGTCGCGGCGGGGCACTTTAATTCTAGGACCGCGTCCTCGTACGCCGTTACCCTGATCCAGAGGCGCGGACAGCACTTGTATCAAATGCTTGCAGTCTTGAGCAAAACTGGACAAGCGTACCGTCTCGCCACGCTGAGCCCGGCCGCGCAAACCTCTGTGCCGAGCATCGTCGCGAAGCTCCCGCCCGGAAAGTATTCCGACCCTGAGGATTCAATTCACGTCAACTCAAGATTTGACGTGATCTCGTATGAGGTAATTGAGGCCGGTGCGAAAATATACTATTGGCAAAATGGACGTTATCATTCCTTGCTGACATCGGAGTGAGTTTTGGCCAAAAAAATAAGCTGAAACTGTTGATCGCTAAGCTGGAGCGGACGACGATCCAGCGGGTGTTTGAGCAGGTCCACGGCGACAAGGCGCTGGCCAGAAAGATGCTCGGCATCAGCCGGGCCACGCTTTACCGCAAGCTGAAACGCTACAACATTGCCGTGGGCAAGAGCGCTACGGCTGCCTCCTAGCCAGCCTGCTGCCTGAGACACTCGTGTCATCGTGAGACAAACAGCCTTGCGCGCACGTCGGGGAAGCCAGGTACATCCATAAAAATCAGCAGGTTAGAAAACTTCGAGCTTTGGTCGCCCCCGTGCACTAGGTGTTTTCGCTAAGCGCTCGGGCGCGTCGCTAGAACTGCGTCCAAAGATCAAGACCACGAACTAAAGACCAAGGCGAGCACTGTGGGCGAATCTGTGGGGTCGGCTCCTAAACTAATGACGGCACCTGCTTCCAATTTGGCGGGCAGGGAGGAGTTTTGGCGCGTCGCACGGCGCTTGCAAGCCATTTATGCGGAATTGGACCGCACCTTCGAGCTCGGTACGCCCCCTTGCGTGGAGCTAGAGCAGGGCACGGACAGCTCCGAGCCCGCGGTCCTCCAAAAAGTTTGCCGGTGGTTTGAGCGAATCGATTCACAGGTGCAGGTCTGGCAACTACGCCAGTTGTTGCAAAGCACCAACCTTCAGACCGAAGAGAATCTTCGTTATCTAATTGTCCGTCACCTGGAGAAGAAAGAGAAGACCGAGGGGGACAAAGAGAAAATCGATTTCCTTCTCGTTCAATACCTGGCTCATTGTGCGCCGCATGGAGTAACCGAACAGCAGATCACCCTGGAGGGAGTTGCTCGTGTCCTCGAGCCGGCTCTCGGCGAGAAGCCGGAGACCTTCCCCACCTGGATCGCGACCCTCGATCAAAAGCTGCAGGTCATGAATGGCTGCAGCAGTCTGGAAGTGCTACAAGATTCGGGGGCACTGGCTGAGGCGCGGGAAATGAAAGCCTCGGTCGGCGACCAATATTTTCAACCTGCCTTCCTGGTTGCGTTCACCCGTTTCAATTTTTTGGCGCGCCGGGCTTTTTTTCGAGCCATGCACGTCGACTTGCATGCGATCCGCGGCTCTGTCAATGAGCTGGAGCGGCGTGGGATGTTTACCTTGGATTGCCGCGAGGCCGGCTTGACCGAGAACGCGTCGTTGGAGCAGGTGCGGCACGTAGTTCATCAGTGGAAGACACCGTTTCGCGCGCCGTACTCCGGCGGTTCCTCATTCCAGCAACTCATCCTGCTGCGGCGAGCTTTGGAATACGCTCTGAAGGACGGATCTAGCCGGCCTTCTGCGGCGCTTCCTCAGAAAGACGTACCGGTGGCCACCGGGTCCGCGACTCAGGCAGGGTCAATGCGACAAGCAGCGGCCGTGCCTCCGGCATTGCCTTCTGATGATGCGCTCGCGCCGCCGGAACATGTTACCGACCACACTGTTGCGGAAGAAGAGGACTACCTCGCGCGCTGCGTAGCCGACATCGCCAGGCAACTGGCGCACGTCCCACCTAAGCATACCCCCGGCGTCTCTGCCATCGCCCTGGGCGGGTGCAAGCTGATGATTGCTACCTGGGAAGCAGAGGCCTTCCGCAGTGAAATGGAGCCGGCAGGGACGCTGCAAAGAGCCGTGGCCGCGCGCACCATCCTCCATGTGTGCATGGACCGGCAAAAGAAGGGTGAACCCACCGACCTGGGAGCTGCGCTGAAAATCGCGCGGCGCCAAGTTGATGAAATCAAGATTCACGTGGAAGAGGCGAAGAGAGTGAGCAATATCGACGCTGCAGTCAACTTGGCAGCAACGGCGAAGAGGCTCTTGGCCTTGGTGGATGAAGGGCAGAAACTCGTGTCTTGAGTCGATCCGCTGAAATCCCGATCCCGCGGAGCGGAGCGAGGGATCCCTATGGCCACAAAGGACAAGAAGGAACGCAAGCGCGTCGAGTTCGTCGATGCGATAAGTGATCCCTCCCCTTCGGCAAGCTCAGGGTTCGGGATTTCAGAAAACCCAGCCTTGAGAAACCGTCTCAAGATGAGACACCGAGCCTCCTCTCCGACCCCAGTTCGCAACGTTGATTTTCACAGTCGAAAAGTGCGCAGGCTGCTGTTTCCAAAAGAGTTAGAGCGGGTATAGACTCATCCGCCATCCCCAACGCTCCATGGCTGGCCAATTGCATTACTGAGCGCGGAAATATCTGCGCCGGAGTTTGTCTGCTTGACCAAGATTTTGATCGTTGACGATTCGCCCGCTGAAGTCCGGCTGATGCAGTCGATCTTAGATCGCGCTGGATTTTCGTGTATTGCGGTTCACGATCCCACGCGGCTGGAACAGATCATTGACGCGGAAAAGCCAAACTTGATCTTGCTCGACGTGGTCATGCCCCAGCGCAACGGCTTTCAAGCTTGCCGGGAACTGAAAGGGAACGCCGAGTACGCCAAAATTCCTGTGGTCATTATCAGTTCCAAGGGGACCGAGAGCGATCGTTTCTGGGGGAAAGAGCAGGGAGCCGACGGCTACATGGTAAAGCCGTTCACGAACGAAGTGCTCCTGCGCACGGTGCGCAACCTGGTGAAGAAGAAATAATGCCCGACGAGCGGAAAGAACTCGAGCCCTTATCGGCCGAAGCCCAGCAGATGGAGCTGCTGCCGCAACCGGATGTCGAACCGGAGCGACAATACTGTGTTTTTCGCGCCGGGCGCGAGCGTTTCTGCTTTTCCGTGCTGGATGTTGAGGAAGTCGTCGAGTGGCCGACACTCACTCTCGTGCCTTTGGCTCCCAGGTTTCTGATGGGCATCTTTAATCTGCGGGGTTCTATTGTTCCGGTGGTGGACATCGCGTTTAGTGAAGGCCGGCGCCCTGATCTGCCGCCGCGGCACGTCGTAGTGGCCAGCCTGCCGGCGGAAGGCGATCGCGACTATCTGCGTATTGGGATCGCCGCCGACGAAGTCATCGGCACTTACAGCACGACCGCGCCCTTGCTCGTGGAGGAGGCGCCGATGGATGTGCCGCATTGCTGCGGCATGCTGCGCCATCAGGATCGGCTGGCGCTGGCTTTGGACTTGAAAAAACTGACGGAGACTTTTCCCGTTGGAGTGATCTAGTTTGCGCGGGCCAATCGAGCGGCCTAGAGGCTCGAACAAGGCAACGGAAGAAGGGGTGGAGGCGGTTATGAAGGGTCGTTTGAAGTCGACCGTATGGATCTTGGTCGCGGTGGATATCCTGGCGCTATTCGCGGTGGCTTGGCTGATGTACAGCATGGGGCAACACTCGGGTGGAGTGGGTGTGCTGGACGGAATCAATGTTGCCGGCAGCGGTAACGCCCCCAAGCTGATGTTTGCTTTAGTCTTCGGCGTCGGAGCGATAGCGATTAACTATATCCTCCTCAGCAACCGCGTGCTTGCGCCGGTCAAGCAAATTGCGGATTTTGCCGAGCGCTTCTCTCACGGCGACTTCCGCGCTCGCGCGGCCGTCGATTCGGCCGACGACTTTGGCTTCATCGCGGAGAATCTGAACCGCGCCGCCGAGAGCGCCTCCCGTGTGATGTTTAACCAGGAGGCGCAGGAAAACCTGCAGAAGAGCGTCACCGAGTTCCTGACTATCGTCAGCCAGGTAGCGCGCGGCGATTTGACGCTGCGCGGCCGCGTCACCAATGACGCGTTGGGCAATGTGGTCGACTCCGTCAACTACATGCTGGATAACTTTGTGAAGGTTCTGGAGCGCGTTCGCAAGGGCGCTCTGGATGTGCAGTCGAGCGCCAACGAAATCCTCATCGCCTCCGAGGAAATGTCGACCGGCGCCATCCAGCAGGACCAGGAAATCACCAATACTTCTTCGGCCGTAGAGGAACTTACGGTATCGATGAAACAAGTGTCGAACAACGCGGAAGCCAGCGCCGAAGCCGCGCGGCGCGCGCTTGATGCCGCCGAGCAGGGCAATCGCTCTGTGCGCGACACGCTGGAAGGCATGCAGCGTATCCGCTCTTCAGTGCAGGCGACGGCCAAGCGCATCAAGGCTCTAGGCGATCGCTCGCTGGAAATTTCAGAAATCGTCAACGTGATTAACGACATCACGGAGCAAACCAACTTGCTGGCGCTCAACGCGGCCATCGAAGCGGCGCGCGCCGGAGAAGCCGGTCGCGGATTCGCGGTGGTTGCCGATGAGGTCCGCAAACTGGCCGAGCACTCGCGCGCCGCTACCAAGGACATCGCGGCCCTGATCAAAGCTATCCAGGCTGAAACCAACGACGCCGTAGTGGTCATGGAAGAGGGCACCAGAGAAGTGGAAGTCGGCGCCAGACTGGCCGACCAGGCCGGTCGCGCGCTGGACGCCATTTCCAGCGTCGTGCGCCAGTCGGCGGAGCTGGTGCAAGAGATTTCGCTGGCGTCCAAACAACAGGTGCGTGGCACGGAAGGTGTGGCCAACGCCATGCAGATCATCTCCAACATCACGCGGCAGACCTCGCAGGGCGCGCGGCAAACGGCGCGCACCGTGGAGCAGATGGTGCACATGTCAGAGCAACTGAACGAAGCGCTGTCGCAATTCCGCGTCGCCAGTGGCGGTCCCGGCGAGGTTCGGTCGGAGCTGGCGACTGTCGGGCGCCGGTAGGTTCGTTCACTCTTAAGAGAGCGGCGGGATGGGGGCCATGCAGACAACAGTCAGCGAGCACGAGCTGAGCGAGATTCGGGGCTTGATTGAGACGCGCTCGGGCATCTTCTTTGACGATTCGCGCGAACGCTTCTTCTCCAGCCGCGTGCGCGAGCATGTAGAGGCCCGCAAGCTGGCCCATGGAACCGATTTGATTCGCTTGATTCAAAACTCCAACGTGGAATACGACGCCCTGCTGCAACGGCTGCTGACGCAGGAGACTTCCTTCTTCCGCTATCCCGCGGCCTTTGAGGCGTTGGAAAAGAAAGTTCTGCCCGAACTGCACATGAAGAAGTTTTGGGAGAGCCCGCGCTCGTTGCGCATCTGGAGCGCCGGCTGCGCTACCGGCGAAGAAGCCTTCAGCATCGCCATGACTGTTGCTGACGCGCTGGAATTCGCGGATGCATGGAACATCCATATCCTGGCCACCGACATCAGCCGGCAGGCTCTCGATCACGCCGAGCGTGGCGCATATCATGCGCGCGAGTTGGAAACGCTCAGCCCGCAGCAGCGCGACCTCTACTTTACGCGAACCGGCGCCCAGTCGGTGGTGAAGCCGCGCATCCGCGGTATGGTGACCTTCGCTCCCATGAACCTGGCCCAGGTTGTGTACATGGGCAAGTTCGATTGCATTTTTTGCATGAATGTTTTGATTTATTTCTCGGAAGAACGCCAGAACCAACTGATGCAGCGCTTTTACGAATACCTGGAACCGGGAGGGTATTTGTTCTTGGGCCATGCCGAGAGCGTCAACAAGGCGGACGTCAAGTTTGAAACGCATGTGTACGGCGACGCGCGGATCTACCAGAAGCCGGCGGCATCACGCCGGGCTGCGGTCGCGCAGGAGCGAGCTTGAACGAGCACGGTGGAGAATTCGTAGAGGTCTTCCTGCAGGAGGCGTCGGAACGCCTGCAATTCCTGCGGGAATACTCCGGTATTCTCCAGGATCCCTATCCGCGCACCGATGACGTTGAGCGCCTGCATATCGCGGCGCACGCGCTGGGCGGTACCTCTGCCTCATATGGGTTCCCGCTGTTCGCCGAGATCTCGGCTAAGCTGGCCCACATCTTCCAATACTGCATCAACACCACGGTTTCTCCGGAAGCCGCGGCTCCGCTGGTGGAATTCATATCGGAAGCCGTGGCCTTGCTGGAATCGGACCTCATCATGATCAGCACCAACATGATGGAGGCCGAAGAAGACATCAGCGCGTTCAAAGTCCGCTATCCCTTTGCGTTCCAATCGCCCTCATCGGCAACCGCAGCGCCGGTGGCTGTACCGATGTGGCAAGAACAAACGCTTGACGCGGAACGGCCGGAGCCTTTCGCAGAGCAACCGGCAGAACCATCGCTCGAAGATATTCCAGTTGGCATCACGCCGCCCTTCGAGCCCGAGCCCCTGCCCGAAGACGATGAGGTTCCCACCGAGATCCTGGAGTTCTTCGTGCCGGAGGCGGAAGAGCATTTGCAGGTAGTCACCCACTGTTTGCTGTCGCTGGAGACGAACCCGGGCACGGAACAGATCCATCGGCTTCTGCGCGCCATGCATACGGTGAAGGGCTCAGCGGCACAGGTAGGGTTGCGGCGGATTTCGCATGTGGCGCACCGCACGGAAGACCTGATCGGCCGTTTGCGCGACGGTGACTTGCGCCCTAGCGCCGAGATTGTGGACATCTCTCTCGAAGCCGTCGACGTGCTCAAGAAGTTCCTCTACCGGCAATGGACGGACGAAGCGGAAATGCAGGCGACGGTTCAGCGGCTGCTCGCGCGAATCGCCCGGCTGGCTCCTGCTGAGAGCGAAGAAGCCGTCGAGTTGCCGAAACGTGCGAGCACAATAACTACCACCCCAGATCCCGCCCCTGCTCCGCCTTCTGACGAGGCGAAGCCGTTCCAGTCCGTGGCGGAGCTTGTTGCTTCGGCTCCGGAAACCAAGCCGCCGGATATGCTGGAGCTAGCATTCGAAAATACGTCGATTCCGTTTGCGGTTCCGCCGCGAATCGAGCCGATCGAGCCGCCGGCGATGCATATTGCCCCAATCAAGCCGGAACCGGTGATTGCAGCACCGGCGGCCTCGGAAGCGACTAAGCCCAGCGATAGTGTGGAGAAGAGTGAAGAAGAGCTCTTGCGCAAAGAGCCTTCAGCGGTGCCGCAGTCGAAATCGGTGCGCATCGCATTGGAGCGCCTGGACCGCATGATGAACGCGGTAGGCGAACTGGTGATCAACCGTACCCGTATGCTAGGCCGGGTAGCCGAGCTGGAGCGCCTTGCCGACGTCCTGAACTTCTCCAAAGGACGCATGCAGGATAAGGTCGCTGAGTTTCAAGAGAAGTACGAATTCAGCCGGCTCCGGAATACGCCGGCACAAAAGCCGGCAAGCGAAGGCTTCCCGTTGCGCACGGGCTATTCCAGTTATTCGCATTCCTTCGATCACGCGCTGGCCGAGTTCAGCGAGTTGGAGATGGATCGCTATGACGACTTCAACATCCTCTCGCGCTCGTTGACGGAAATTTCCGCCGACATCACCGAGGTCTTGACCCAGCTCGATGGCTTCGTCCGCCGCGTGGATTCGGACATCGATGAATTCACCAAGTTGGCTCATCGCCTGCAAGACGAAATCACCCAGGCGCGTATGGTGCCCATCGGCAATCTCTACACCCGCCTCTCGCGCACGGTGCGCGACGCGGCCAAGGCCGCGGGCAAGAAAGTTGAGCTTACTCTTTCCGGCGCCGAAACCGAACTCGACAACAACATCATCCAGCAGATCTCCGATCCGCTGATCCACCTGGTGCGCAACGCCGTAGCCCATGGCGTGGAGCGCGAAGCAGAACGCTACCAAGTGGGCAAGACCGATCATGGCAACGTGGCCGTGCGCGCCTACCACCGGGGCAATCACATTTACATCGAGGTGGAAGACGACGGCCGCGGCATCGATTACGAAAAAGTTCGCAAGACCGCTGTCGAGAACGCTCTCATCAACCCGGAGAGCGAGTTGAGTGAACGCGAGCTGCTGGATCTGCTCTTCCAGCCCGGCTTCTCCACCGCGCCGCGCAAGACCGAGCTGGCGGGACGGGGCGTGGGATTGGATGTGGTCCGCTCCAACATCATGATGCTCAACGGCGAAATCGAGGTCGAGACCGATAAGGCGCGGGGCACGCGTTTTACCTTGAAAGTCCCGCTGACTCTGATCATCTCGCAAGCGCTGTTCGTGCGCTCCGGCACTACGATGTTCGCTTTACCACTGGCATTTGTCGAAGAGATTCGTCGCATCCGCGTCGAGGAGATGGAAGAGGTCGGCGGCAAGCTTCTGACTAAGGTCCGCGACCAGGTGACGGAGGTCGTTCGTCTGGACCTCGCTATGGGTCTGGAGCCGGCGCACCCAATCAACGGGTACTTCCGCATGGTGATCGTCAACGTGGCCGGCCGCCAGGTAGGACTGGTGGTAGAAGACGTCGTTCGCAAAGACGAAATTGTGATCAAGAGTCTGGGCGAATATCTACGCAATCTCAAACTATTCCCCGGCGCCACCATCGCCCCCGACGGCAGCTTGATTTTGTTGATCGACGTAAACCGCTTGGTCGCAGGCGAGTCCATCGAACACAGGCCACTGATGACGGCTGCCAACGCCTTGCGCGTTCTCAAGTCAGGATCGGAAATTTTCGCGCACGGCTCGATTCCTCAGGAAGCAACCGATATTGTTGCCGAAGAAAAAGTCGTGGTGCTGGTGGACGACTCCATCAGCGTGCGCAAGTTCGTGGGCCGCATGCTGGAAAAGGCCGGCTATCGCGTGCGTCTGGCCTCCGACGGCCTGGAAGCCCTGGAGATCGTAGGCCAGATGCATTGCGATCTGGTGGTCACCGACCTGGAGATGCCACGCACCAACGGTTACGAACTGCTGGCCCACTTGCACCAGGAGGAGAAGACCCGTGGCATTCCGGTAATGGTCGTGACTTCGCGGGCCGGCGCCAAGCATCGCGACCGGGCTATGAAGGAAGGCGCGGTGGCGTTTATGACGAAACCGGTGCAGGAAGAACCGTTCATCGCGGCGGTGGTGAAACTGATTGGCGTAGCCGCCGCGAAGGCCGCCGGCACCATGGTGGCGGGAAGGTGATAGAGCGACTGCAATGACGTTTGTAGGCAAGAAAACGCGGGTACTCATCGTGGACGACTCGGCGTTCATGCGTCGGGTCCTGACTACGATCGTGGCTTCCGATCCGCAGCTTGAGGTTTGCGGCGAGGCGCGCGACGGGCGTGACGCGGTGACCCAAACCGAAGCCCTGAAACCCGATGTTGTGAGCATGGATATCAACATGCCGCATATGGATGGGTTGCAGGCGATTGAGATCATTATGTCGAGCAATCCACGCCCGATTCTCGTGGTGAGTTCAGCTTCGCAGGAAGGCGCAGCGGTTACGTTGAAGTCCTTGCAGCTCGGCGCCATCGACTTTGTTGCCAAACCCAGCGGCGGCGTCGATCTGGATTTGAATTCCGTGAAGGATGAGATCTGCCGCAAACTCAAAGTGGCGGCGAAGGTTCGCGTGGTGCGCAATGCAACCCGTTCCAAGCCGGAAGCAACCTCGCGAAACGAGTCTTTGCCCGCGAGCTTTGGCCAGACGGCAGGGAATGGCGGTTCGCTGGTGCCGCAGGCCGCTGCAAAGCGCGGTGGGCCTGGAAAACCTCCGGTCGTGGTGCTGGCTTCTTCAACCGGAGGTCCGGCAACGCTCATGAAGTTCGTTCCCTATTTCCCTAAGGATTTTCCCGGAGCTGTGATTCTGATCCAACACATGCCGGAAAATTTCACCGAGCAGTTCAGTAAGCAACTCGGAGAAGTCTCGCGGATCAAAGTGAAGGAGGCGGAATCAGGGGACATCCTGGTGCCGGGGCAGCTTTATGTCTGTCCAGGATCGCATCACCTGCGGGTTTCGGCCACGGGGAGGATTGCTCTCGATGATGGCCCGCGTATTGGCGGCTATCGTCCCTGTGCCGACCTTACGCTGGAAACCGTGGCCGACTACGCTGGTCCTATGGCGATCGGCGTGATCCTAACCGGAATGGGCAATGACGGCGCCAAGGGTGTGCAGGCAGTCCGCGCGGCGGGCGGGCATACCATCGCTCAAGATGAATCGACAGCCGTGATTTTCGGAATGCCGCAAGAGTCGATCAGCACCGGCGCGATCGATCAGGTTCTTCCCATCGAGGCGATCTATCGCGCGATCGAGAAGCGTGTGCTGCTGGTTTTTGGCGGCGCCAAAGTGGGAGCGGTGTGAAGGAAGCGCGTGCACACCCCCGCCCGGGATCGCATGAAGGAGTGATTCTGTTCACGGTCGGCGGGTTCAAGTTCGCGATTGCTGCGGATTCGGTGAAAGAGATTCGCGGTACCAGCGGCTTGCACGAGATCACACTGAGAGGCATCGTCGCCCAGATGGAAAAGTTACGATTCACCTTGGAACGCGACGGTACAACGTATTTCGTGGTCGATGCCAAGCGCTATTTTTTCCTCAAGCAGTCGGCGCCGGGACGCGTGCTGATCCTGCGCGGCTCCCCCACTGCGGTGCTGGTGGATTCGGCCGACCGCATGATGGATATTTCCGCCCTGCACGCGCTGCCCCGAGCCTTCACGCAGGAAGAGCGCGCCTGGTATCGCGGTTTGGCGGTGGTGAACGGAGAAGTGGTGCCGGTGGTCAATCCGGGGTCGTTTCTTAGTAAAGGGGAGCAAGAAGTTCTGCGTGCCGGTTTGGAGCGGGCGCGCGGCGTTTCCGCAGAATGAACGCAGCGCAAGAAAGATCGTACGTGCTCTTCCCGCTAGGGGAGAAACGCTTTGCGCTGCCGGCGGAAGTGGTGGCGGAGTTGGCGCGGCCTGACAATCTGCAGACCTTTCCCCACCGCACACCCCTGCTGGCTGGAGTGCTGGTGCGCCGGGGCCGGATCGTTCCCGTTTGTGATGTGGCGCAAGTGTTGTTGGGGCCGGATGCGCCGCCGCGAAAGTTCTATTTGATCGCGCAGCGCCAAGTTGAGGGACAGGAAGAGTGGACGGCGATTCCAGTTACCGGTGAATGCGAATTGGCTACCTTTGCGCCAGTTCAGGCCGAAGGCGCACAGCCGGCTTACGTTACCGGCATGCTCCAGGCGGATGACGAGGACATCACGGTTGTTGATCTGGAAAAGCTCATCTCCGTGGAGGCGAAAGCATGAATTCGCTTCCCGTGAACGCGAAAATCCTGCTGATTGACGCCAACGTTTTTTTTGCGCGGCGGATCACGGACGCGCTAAAGCTCGAGGGCTTTGAAGTGGTGCACAGTACTCAGTCGGCTTTTGCCTTGACTATGCTGGAATACGACACGCCGTCCGCGATCCTGTGTTCTACAAATCTGCGCGAGATCAGCGCGCACGAACTGCCAAAGATCGTCCACGGGGATCCGAAGACTGCGCACGTTCCGGTGATTGCCATGGGCGAGGGCGGCGACCAGGCTCTGATGGAAGCATTTCGCTCGGGTTGTGCCGATTATATAGACAAGCGTCTAGGGCCACAGTTGATTGCTTCTCAGGTAAAGACCTTCCTGCGCAGCAATTCCGAGGGTTTTCAGCCGGTGCAGATGCTGGTGGCCTCGGATACGGCTCTGACCGGCAGCCTCTCCCACCTGGACCTTCCTGGTGTCCTGCAAATGCTGGTGCAATCCCAGAAGACGGGATCTTTGTACGTGAATGCGGGTTCGATCGACGGAATTGTGTTTTTTGAAAACGGCATCGTGACCCACGCCGAAAGCGGCGATCTCATTGGGGACGATGCTGTGGTTCATATCGTGCACCGATGTAACGGAGTGGGAACGGGGTCTTACAAATTCATCCCCGGGGAAAGCGCGGCCACTCGGACCGTGCTGAGGTCGGCGACGGAGCTGATGCTCGAAGCCTTGCGCGAAGTGGATGAGGCCGCGCAAGACAACGCCGAAGGAGGTCTTTAATGGGCGCAGTACCGATTGTTTATTTTATCGATGATAGCGCGACCATGCGGGAAGTGATCAAGATAGCTTTCCGTCGCGAGAACATCGATGTTGTCACCTACCACGATGCCCAAACGGCTCTGGCCGAGATTGAAAACGATAAACCTGACATCGTCATCACTGACGTCATCATGCCGGACAAAGATGGCTATGACGTTTGCCAGTACATCAAGAGCCATCCTGATCTGGCGAAGACTCCGGTGGTTCTGATGTCCGGCGTAGTGAACCGCGCGGTCGCGGAAAAAGCTTTCGCGGTCAAGGCCGATGAGCTGTTACGCAAGCCGTTTCAGCCGCAAGACCTGATGGCGCGGGTGAAGCAGCTGCTGAAGATAACAACTGTTCCGGCGCCGACCCCGGAAGAAGCAGCCGGCGCGGTCGCCGCGCTGAGCGAGATCTTTGATGGCGCTGCTCCGCTGCCGCCACGGCCGGCTGCCGTTTCTCCGGCCCTGGCTGCTGCAGCTTCTGCCGCGGGTGCACCCCCTCCGATTTCGCCGCAGGTCTTCTCTGGCTTCCCGGCGCCGCCTGCGGAGGCCGCCGTGTCGTCACCTTTTGTCACAGGTGGCTCGGCGCCCACGCGGTCTTTGGGGCCCACGGCTGTGCCTGCAGGCAAGGCCGGCAGCGGTCAGGACGTTATCAGGCTGAGGGTTGAGGTGCAGCGGTTGGAGGGCCTGGTCAAAAAGCTGCAAGCGGAACTTCAGGCGGAGCGCGAGTACGCACGCGCTTTGGAAGAGCACGTCAAAACGTTGCAGGAAGTGGACTAGCGCAAGCCTTGCTCGTCGAAACCTCGGCTGTTGCGGCGGTTCGGTTCGCGAAGCCGCCGGGGCTGGCCGTAAACATTTCGTTAGATTCCCCCAATCTCTTCAAGTGCTGTAACGCGACGTTGGTCTGTCACCTCTCTTCCCGACCTGCGATTTCTCTTTGCGCAGCCTGAGTCGTGAATTCTCTCTAGTCCCTTGTAGACTGTTCCATCACAGTTTTTGCAGAACGCCCAGCTGAAAAGATCCAACACGGAGGAACGGAGGAAGGGGAGGAATGAAGCCAGTCCCGCGTTTTCTCCTTAACTGGAATTGATTGCCCTCCGCTGCCTCCTTTCCTCCGTGTTGAGGGCTTTCTCTGGGCTGTCACAAAGACTGCCTGGGAAGCAAACTGGCCAACGCAATCATGGAAATGCATCTTGCAACGGAGACCGAATGGAACAAATCTCCCGGTTTGCTTTAGCTGGACTAATTGCTAATTGCTAGCTGCTAATTGCTCAGAAAGGAATCCCAACTTGCAATTCGATCGCATCTTCGATCGCATTCAGGCCATCACCTTCGATTGTTACGGCACTCTCATCGACTGGGAGACCGGCCTTCTCAGCGCGTTGCGGCCGATTCTACAGGCACACGGCCAGCAGTTGAGCGACGCCCAGATTCTCGAAATCTACGCGGAGCTCGAGCCACAGGCGCAGACTCCGTATCAAAGCTATCGCCGGGTGCTCTCCGACGTGGTCCACGGATTTGGCGCGCGCCTGGGGTTTGCAGTTTCTAACACGGAGGCGCAATCTTTAGCAGCGTCTTTGCCCAGCTGGCAGCCCTTCCCCGACACCAACCCGGCCCTGCAAGAGCTGAAAGCACGATACAAGCTGGCGATCATCTCCAACACCGACGATGATCTGTTGGCGGCTAGCGCTCGCCACTTTACGATCAAGTTTGACGAACTGATTACCGCCGAGCGCGCCAAGGCCTACAAACCTTCGCTGGCGCCGTTTCGGCTGGCCTTGGAACGGCTTCGATTGCCGGCTGGAAGCGTGCTCCATGCTGGCCAGAGCGTGTATCACGACGTGCTGCCCGCGAAATTCCTGGGTATGGCGACTGCGTTGGTGGAGCGATGTGGTTTCGGCGCGACGCGTCCTACCGAAGGCGAGCCCGATCGGAGAGTCCCTGATCTGCGGGCGCTGGCGGCAGGGTTCGGGATTTTCAGAGAAAACAGCTAGGCCGCCTGGTCTTTCTCCATGAGCCAGTCCAGCGCGTCGCTGCTGCTGCGAAAAACGCGCAGCTGATGGTCACCGCGCAAGCTGCGCAGGATACTAAACATCCTGGAGATTCCAAAGACCGTCTGGTCTCCCGCGACTAGCGCCCGGCGCGATTGCGGAGAGAAGGGGCTCATGGACGCCAGCATTCGCACTTCGTCTGGCGTGACGTCTACTTTGGTAACGCCAGTAAAGTCAGCCAGCTGAGAAAAGCTTGGGTCAAAGTCGGGATCGTTCAAGAGCTGCTTCCTGAATCGCAGCACATCGTCCGCGGTGCAGGCTCCCCAGGCGGTCGTCAAGACCAGTCTTCTTTGCTTGTCAATCTCATACGATGATGGCATGGTCCCTCCATTCTAGCGCTATGGGAAATTGCCAGAATTGCCAGGATTGCCAAAATCGCCGGAATTGAAAAATCTTTTTCAACGAATAGTTTTTGGCAATTTTGGCAATTCCGGCGATTCTTGCAATTTCCTATGGCCCCAGCGCCAGCGCTCCATGGTCGCCAGCTTAGGCAGTCGCGTCGTTCTCGTCCTTTTCCGCCAGCAGCCACGTCAGGGCATCGGCCCGATTTCGAAAGACGCGGATATGTTTGTCTCCGCGCAGGCTGCGGACAATCTGATACACGCGCGAGAGCCCAAATCCGAGCGGGCTGGCGGCCACGAACGCGCGACGCGAGTCGGTTGAGAAAGAACTCTTTTCCGCCAAGGCTCGCATGCCTTTCGGGCTGATGTTAGTCTTGGTGATCGCAGTGCAGTCGACCAGCTGCGAAAAGCTTGAGTTGAAGTCAGTATCTTTGACGATGCGCTCATGAAATCCCAGCACGTCACCTGCAGTGACCACACCCGAGGCAGTGCACACCACCAATCGTCTCTGTTTGTCGACCTCGTAAGATATGGGCATGGCGTGTCCATTTCTTTGCCAATCGGCAGCCCAGACCCGCCCGGCGGCAGAGTTTGAATGCCGGCTGGCAGAGAGGGCCCTTGTGTTTGAACGGGCGAGCCATCCGAGGGTTGCGTATTTTTTTTACGGCAATTCTGGAATTGCTTTAGGGTGAAAGTCGGCTTAGGCTCAATCCAGCCAATCCGCGCTGTTACGCAAGCGGCGTCGACGAGTGTTCTTGTGCCTAGGGCGCGAGGGTTAGCGAAAGTGTACATCGACCGGCATAAGAGACATCAAGGGAATGGTGTGAACCGAAGGCTAAACTCAGGTCGTATGGCTAAAGGAATGGTATTGCTAACGGCGTTATGCGCTTTGGCCCAGCCGGCGTCCGCAGAGGAGACGCAGACACCGCCATTGATGCCTCTGCCCGCGAGAACAAGTGCAGGGGAGGGCAGCTTTGCGGTTGACAAAGCATTTACCATCCAGCTTCGCGGGTCATACGATGATCGGGTGCAGCGCGCCGCCGGGCGTTTCCTTACGCATCTTGCCCAGCGCACGGGCATACCGGTGAACAGCATTGGCGAAGGCGCCGGCAACTTCGTCATCACCTGTAGCCGCCAGGGCGAAAAAGTTCAGAAACTGGACGAAGGCGAGTCCTACCGGTTGGCGGTGGGCGCGGCAGAAGTTGATCTTGATGCTGCGACGCCGCTGGGAGTGATTCACGGACTGCAGACTTTTCTCCAACAGGTTCAGAGCAATCGTCAGGGATTCGCTGTGCCCGCTGTCGTGATCGAAGATCGTCCCCGCTTCCCCTGGCGCGGTTTGCTGATTGACGTCTCGCGGCACTTCATGCCGGTGGAGGTGATCAAGCGAAATCTGGACGGCATGGAAGCCGTCAAATTCAACGTTCTTCACTGGCATCTCTCAGACGATCACGGCTTCCGTGTGGAGAGCAAACGATTTCCCAGGTTTCAGCAGCTAGCCTCCGATGGCCTGTATTACACGCAAGAGCAGATTCAAGATGTGATCGCCTACGCTCGCGATCGCGGTATCCGCGTAGTTCCGGAGTTTGATGTTCCCGGCCACACCACCAGCTGGTTCGTGGCCTACCCCGAGCTCGCCAGCCATCCCGGGCCCTATCACATTGCGCGCGAGCTGGGCGTACATGATGCCGCGATGGACCCTACGCGCGACCACACCTATCACTTCCTCGATGATTTCGTCGGGGAGATGTCTCGCCTGTTTACCGACGAGTACTTCCACATCGGCGGCGATGAGGTGAACGGCAAGCAGTGGGCGGGGAACAAGAAGATCCGTCAATTCGAACGCAAGCATCATCTCAAGAATGGGCATGATTTGCAGGCGTACTTCAACCAGCGGCTGCAAAAGATCGTCAAGGGGCACGGCAGGATCATGGTGGGCTGGGACGAGATCCTGCATGCGGATCTGCCCAAGGATGTGGTGGTGCAATCCTGGCGCGGGCAGCAGTCGCTAGCCGATGCTTCCCGGCAGGGATACCGCGGATTGCTCTCGTTCGGCTACTACCTGGATCTCATCCAGCCTGCCTCGCAGCATTACCTTATCGACCCCATCGGCGGGGCGGCTGCCGATCTGCTTCCGGAAGAGCAGCGCAGAATTCTCGGCGGCGAAGCCTGCATGTGGGCGGAATTCGTTACCCCGGAAAACATCGACGGACGCATCTGGCCACGTGCAGCCGCTGTGGCGGAGCGGCTCTGGTCGCCTCAGGAAGTTCGCGATCTCGATTCCATGTACGCCCGTCTCAAGAAAGTCAATGAACAACTTGACGGGATAGGTCTGACCCACCGCGATTCTTATCGCCGGATGATGGAGCGCTTGGCCGGCTCCCCCAATATTGGACCTCTGTTCTACCTGGCCGACGTCCTCGAACCGGTGAAGGGCTACGCTCGCCCGCGTGCCAGAGCGTATGAAACCACTACCCCGCTTAACCGGATGGTGGATGCCCTGCATCCGGAGAGTGATAACGCAAGGGAGTTTGCGGGAAAGGTCCAGAGATTTGTAAATAAGCAGGCGACACTTCAGGAGATTGGTTCCATCCGGAACTGGTTCCTTTTTTGGATCGACAACGACGATAAGCTCCAGCCGATCCTGCAACAGAACTCGCTGCTCACGGAGATTATTCCCGTCTCGCAAAACTTGAAAGCAGTTGCGGAAACTGGATTGAAGGCGCTGGAGTACGTGAATGCCAACTTGCCTCCTCCGGCGGGCTGGCGCGAACAACAGTTGACGATGCTGAAGCAAGCGCAGCAACCTCAGGCGGAGATGCTGAACATGATCGCCCCCTCCGTGCAGAAGCTTGTGGAGGCGATCCCGGAAACACCGGCGGCAGCCGGCGGCACAGAGGCTTCCAAACCGCCCTTGTAAGCAGTTCACCGGAGTACGCCGGCGTTTTGAATTTGTTACACTCCGAAGCTGAACAAAAACCTAGAATTAAATCGTTTTAAATTCGCCTTGACGGAGGCCTTGTGTCACTCAACGCGACCGACTGGCTGGTGATTGCCGGATACTTGCTCATCAATCTTGTGATCGGCATCTATTACCGCCGGCGTTCCAGCGGTAACACGGAAGAATTCTTCGTTTCCGGACGCAACGTTTCCTGGTGGCTGGCCGGCACGTCGATGGTGGCGACGACGTTCGCTGCCGATACCCCCTTGTTCGTCAGCGGCGTGATCGCCACCCAAGGTATCGCCGGCAACTGGATCTGGTGGAGTTCGTGCCTCAGCGGTCTGCTCACTGTCTTCTTCTTCGCCCGCTACTGGCGCCGCTCGGAAGTTCTCACGGACGTGGAGCTGACTGAGATTCGATACGGCGGACGGCCGGCGGCTTTCCTGCGCGGATTCAAGGCGGTGTATCTCGGCCTGTTCATGAACTGCCTGATCCTGGGCTGGGTGACCAACGCCATGGTCTCGATCATTGCCGTGCTCCTAAGGCCGATGATTCCCGAAGGCAAGGTACTCGAACTTTCCGCAGGTGGCCACGCGCTTCTGCATTACACGCTCGGTTCACCCAATCACACTGCGCTGCTCATCTGCATGTTCATCCTCATTCCCTTTACCGGAATCTACACCTCGATCGGAGGATTATGGGGTGTGCTAGTCACCGATCTGTTCCAGTTCATCTTGAAGATGGGCATGGTGATCGTGCTGGCCTGGATCGCCGTAGTGAAAATCGGCGGCATGCATGCCTTGCGGTTGCAGCTGCAACTGGTTGGCCAAGCCGCCAAGCAAAACGGCCTGCAGACTTCGAATCCTCTGGCCTTTTTCCCCGACTTCAATTTGGGCTGGACCACCAGCGCCTTGTGGACTTTGCCGCTTCTGACCTTTCTTACTTACATGGGTGTGCAGTGGTGGTCGGCCTGGTATCCGGGCGCCGAGCCGGGCGGCGGTGGGTACGTTGCCCAGCGAATGTTCTCCGCTCGCGATGAAAAGAATTCTCTCGGTGCGACCTTGTGGTTCAACGTTGCGCACTACGCGTTGCGTCCCTGGCCCTGGATCATCACCGCCCTGGTGGCTCTAGCCGTTTACTCGCCGCAAGGTGGCTTGCATCCCGATCCGGCTTTCGCCGCCAGCCCGCAGCAAGGATACGTGATGGTCCTGCGCGATTATCTTCCGCCGGCGCTGCGCGGGCTTATGATCGCCGCCTTCCTCGCAGCGTTCATGTCCACGCTGGGTACACAGTTGAACTGGGGCGTTTCTTACCTGGTGAATGACTTCTACCGGCGCTTCGTCTCTAAGAGCAAAACCGAGAAGCACTACGTGGCTATCAGCCGCCTGTTTACGATCGGTCTGGTACTGGTGAGCGCCTATGTCGCCTCGCAGTTGCGATCGGTGAGCGAAGGCTGGCAGTTCGTTTTGAATCTTGGGATCGGTACCGGAGCTGTCTACATCCTGCGCTGGTACTGGTGGCGGATCAATGCCTGGAGTGAGATCGTGGCCATGATCGTGGCCGCAGTCGTCAGCATTGCGCTGAAGTTCTTTGTCCCGTTCGCTGGAAGCGACCCCGTAATTTTTGCCAAGACGTCGCTGACCACAGCCGGTTGCACTACCATCGCCTGGGTGCTGGCTACATTCCTGACGCCAGCAGAATCCGACGTGAAGCTAGTGTCGTTTTATCGACGCGTGCATCCTACAGTCCACGGCTGGAAGAAAATTGCCGCCCTCGCTCCGGAAGTTCCCCAGGTGCGCGATCTCGGCAGCAACGCCCTCAACTGGATTGCCGGCTGCCTGATGATCTATTGCTCCTTATTTGGGATCGGCAAACTGGTGTTCGGCGAGTGGCTGATCGGCGTGCTGCTATTGGTCGCCGCCGCGGTCGCCGGCTGGTTCATCTTCTGGGATCTCTCGCGCCGCGGCTGGCAGACACTCTCCGGATCGGAACAGCGCAGCGCCAGTTTCAAGGCGGACACGGCTGAGGCCTGATGGCGCCTTCAATAGCTCTGCTGTGTTGTAAGTATCTTTGACTCCCAGGCCGGTGTCATCCTGAGCCGAAGGCGAAGGATCGGCTCCGCCGGTCTTTAGGGGACGAGTCTCTTTAGAACTGGACGAAAACTGGGGCCTCAGGACATTTCTTGAACTTCTGCGGCTACGCTAACGCGCAGCCGCAGTCGCGCTTATCTTCTTCTTGCTTTCTTCTTTGTCGTCTGCTTCGAACTGGGTGACACGGACGATTGTGCCATCCGGCAGACGTGCATTGATCTCAAGCTGTGCCCCCAAAGCCTCGACGTACTTGCGAAGAGTACTGATCAGCATATCCATCCTGCTCTCCAACTTCGAGACTGCCGCCTGGTTCACGTTCAGAAGTCCGGCCATATCTTGCTGCGTCTTCTCTTGGGCCTGACGAAGTTCGTCCAAGGCCATTTCAATTAACATGCGCTGAGCTTGGACTTCTGATTGGTGTTTAGCAGCGAGAGACATCTTCTTTCTGAGCAACTTGTAGGGCTTAGTCATCTCGTACCTCCTTAGACGCCTGTTTCCCTTCCCTTGCCAACGTTGATAGGTGTTCGTCATACAGCCGATCGGCGACTGGCACGAACGTCTCGTACCACCGATCGTTGCCGGTCTTGTTGCCACCGATCAGCAGGACCGCGACCCTGCGAGGATCGAAGGCATACAAGATTCGGAATGGTTCACCGTGGCTCTGGACGATCAGTTCACGCATGTGCGGATGTTTCGAGCTTTGAATCCCCGAGGAATGCGGGTGGGGCAGATTCGGGCCCCTTGCCTCAAGCAACCTAACCTTTGGCGTCAATCGCAATTTGCTCTTCCTCGGTGAGACATGTCCACCAACGTTCAAATTCATCCGTGAACTCGACTGCCCATGCCACGGAAGGAATATAACATCAGAGGAATAGAAGCGCAAGGTTGGGACCAGGTTGCCTCTGCCCTGGAAATCACCTCCGGAACCACGGAACTGGAAGCTGCCGATCCTATGGCGATGGATTCCCGCGGGATTGTCAAGCCGTAGAGGGCTGAAAGCCAAGAGCTAAAGGCCGTGAAGCGGCCAAGAGCTTGGAGCTTACGACGTTTCTTTGACAACTGAACCATTCTGATCGGTGTTGATCAGCGTTCATCCGCGGTAAGGTTTTTCTGGAAATGCTTCAGAACTGCCTGGGTCTGCGACTTCGATAACACTGCGCCGAGCGCAGCGGCGTCTGCTTCCTGGACCGCGCGCACGCTGCCGAAATGTTGCAGCAGGCGTTGCCGGGTTCGTTCGCCGATGCCGGGAACTTCCAGAAGTTCGGAGGCGCGATCGCGCATCTGGCGGCGCTTGCGATGGAAAGTCACCGCGAAGCGGTGGGATTCGTCGCGGATCATCTGTACCAGGTGCAAGACCGGAGAGTGTCGGTCGAGAACCACCGGCTCATGCTCCTGGCCGGCGACGTAGATCACTTCTTCTTTCTTGGCGATCGCCGCAAGCGGTTGGTTGGTGATCTCCAGATCTTCGAGCGCCTGAACGGCCGCGTGGAGTTGGCCCAGTCCGCCATCGACCAGCACCAGGGACGGGAAGCCCTTCTTCTCGTCGCGCAGTCGCTGATAGCGGCGCGTGACCACCTCGCGCATGGAGGCGAAATCGTCCACGCCTTCCACGGTGCGCACGATGAACTTTCGGTATTGCGATTTGTTCATCTTGCCGTCTTCCCAGACAACCATTGACGCCACGGTCTCAGCTCCCTGGATGTGGGAGATGTCGAAGCACTCGATGCGCTTCGGTATTTCCGGCAGGCCCAGCGCGTCTTGCAATGCTTCCTGGATGGCTTTGGCAGCAGGCTTCATGATGCGGAAGCGCTGGTCGAACGACTGTTTGGCGTTCTGTGCAGCCAGATCGATAAGCGAACGCTTTTCGCCACGCTGCGGCGCTAGGATCTCGACCTTGCGTCCGCGCTTCTCGGTGAGCAGGTCTTCGAGCGCCGGCCGATCTTCGAAGTCGACGGGCACAAGGATGTTGCGGGGAACGTATTGCTGGTCGATGTAGATCTGCTTCAGCAGGGCGGAGAAGAACTCACCGGGAGAGAAGAATGGATTTTCGTGTGGGTCAGGATGCGCAGGGGCTAAAGCCCGAGACACTTGGGGCTTTTTCGGCACGACTGAAGTCGTGCCCTGATACGAACCTGAGACCGGAATTTCTTCTTGCGAGTTGCCGGGCTGTGCTGAGTCAGCAGCAACTGGCTGCGGTCTAAGAAGCTCCGGCAGCTCTTCCCAGAAGAACTCCCGGCGATCGACGATCTTCCCGCCGCGCAGATGGAAGACGTTGACTGCCAGCATCTGGTTTTCGAAGTGGTAGCCGAAAACGTCGGTGTCGTCGCCTTCGACCGCAGCCATGCGCTGTTTCTCTTGCAACTGATCGAGGGTGGAGAGCAGATCGCGATAACGAGCGGCGCGTTCGTACTCTTCGGCCTCGGCGGCCTGTGCCATGCGCGCGCGCAGCGACTTGGAAAGATCCGTCTGCCGGCCTTCGAGCAGTAGCTGCACGTCGCGGACCGCCTCGTGGTAGGCCTCTGGCGTTGTCAGATCTTTGACGCACGGCCCCTGGCAGCGCTTGATGTAATACTGCAGGCACGGCCGCGGATGATAGCGAGTGAGATCGACCCGGCAGGAGGGAACGAGGAAGTGCCGGTGGATCAAGTCGACGATCCGGTATGCCAGATTCCCAGGGAAGTACGGTCCATAGTACGCGCTCCCGTCTTTTCTGAGCCGCCGCGTGACGTAGACGCGCGGGAAGCGCTCGCCGAGCGTGAGCTGGATGTAAGGATAGGTCTTGTCGTCGCGCAACAGGATGTTGAAGCGAGGCTTCTTCTGCTTGATCAGGTTGTTTTCAAGCGCTAAGGCCTCCTTATCATTGGCGACGACGATATACTCGATATCAACGGCTTCGCGAAGCAGAGATCCGGTCTTGGCGTTGGCCTCGGCTACCCCCTCCTGGAAGTAGGAACGCACCCGTGAGCGCAAGTTCTTAGCCTTGCCGACGTAGATGATCTCGCCCTCCGGATTCTTGTACAGATACACCCCGGGCTGGGTCGGCAGAGTGCGGATTTTTTGGAGCAGGTCCATAGCAGGGGATGTGCCAGACAAATTGGATGATCGCCGGAATCGCCGGAATCGCGCGGGATCGCCGGGAACGGAACTCGAGCTACTGGCTACTAGCTGCTGGCTTAGGCTCAAACATCGACAAGCGTGGTTCCGCTAGCGGCTAGGAGCTCAATTTCTTATGGTAACAACTTGCTCGGTTCCGGAGTGGTGCTGCTCCGGAGACCAGAAGAAATCGACAAGCCAAAGATCCCCAGCGAGGGCTTGCTCTGTGGAGCGGCGGGTAGGTAAAAATTCTACGATTCTGACTGCCGACGGTTGCAAGGATTCCCTTAAGTCATTAACAGACAGGTAGTTATGCGCTAAACGCTATTGGCATCACACTTGCTTTCTTTCGTGTTGACTTATTAAAGTAGGCGGTGGACCCTGCGCCCGAATGAGTCCTGAAGGAGTTTTCCCCCTATGAACCTAAAATCAACTTTCGTGATTCTGCTGGCCGGCTCATGCCTGGTGTTCAGCTCCGGCTGCTCATCCAAGAACTATGTTCGCAAGCAGACCGAGCCAATTATCGACAAAACCAACAGCCTGGATGAGCTCACGGCCAAGAACAGCCGTGATATCCGCGATGTTGATACCCGATCCCAGCAAGGGATCGCGGGTGTGAACCAAAAGGCAGCTGAGGCTGACGCGAAAGCAGTTGATGCCGGCAGCCGCGCTGACCAGGCTCAGAGCTTGGCGACGCAGGCTAGCAACCGCATTGAGTCGCTCTCCACCCAGGTAGCCAATCTGGATAGCTACCACCCGGTAGCGGAGACCGCGGTCCACTTCGCGTTCAACAAAGCTGACCTTTCGGCTAAGTCGAAGGAAGCCCTGGACCAGTTGCTCGCCGAAGTTCCGAACACCAAGGGCTATCTGCTGGTGATCGAGGGCAATACGGACTGGGTGGGCTCGGCAACGTACAATTACAAGTTGAGCGAGCGCCGTGCTGAAGCCGTGGTCCAGTATCTCTCCGAAAAGAACATTCCCGCGCACAAGATCTATGTGATCGGGCTGGGCAAGGATAAGACCGCGGCTGACAACAAGACGGCTGAAGGACGCGCCCAGAACCGCCGCGTGGAAATTCGCTTGATGAGCAACAGTACCGACAAGAGCTCGACCTCTGCGCAAAGCACCGCTCCCAATCCGAGCCGGTAGTCTCCCTCCCCCGGGACACTTGCGCAGGCCAAGGCCGCCAGTTTTCTGGCGGCCTTTGATTGCATAGAATATTGAGTATGTGGCAATTGGCAACTCGCAATTGGCAAATGGCTCAAGGCAAGATCGCAAGGGCGTTTGTGTTCTGCAGGCATTCCGCGTTGGCTTTAGCCGGGCTAATTGCTAATTGCTATTTGCAAATTCGCCGACCGTTGTTTTTTGTATTGCTCCTGTTGTGCTTGAACCAATCGCGATTCACTTACTCCCAAGATACTCAGGACAATCAGCCGCAAATCCAGCCGCGGCGTGACGCTCCTTCCTCGCCACCCCATCGTCAGCCGCCGAAGTCACAAACACCGGCGCCGGAACCGGCACCAACCAGCCAGCCGGTGGAGCGGCCGGTTCAACCAGAGATTGACTCGGATGAGACAGGCGAGAGTTCGAGCAGCGACTCGCAGATCAATCTTGACGCCCATCCGCCAACTCCGGAACCCGCGCTGCCCGGCGCCGACGCAGACGATAAGGCTCTCCAACCTTGGGACCCGCATCGCGCCGACAAAGACATCGAGGTAGGGAACTACTACCTGCGCTTAAAGAACTATCGCGCTGCGCTCGACCGCTTCAATGACGCGCTCCTCTACAAGCCGAGGGATGCCGAGGCGACTTACGGGCTGGCCGTGACCGAGGAAAAGCTCGACCTGGTGTCGCAGGCGTACAAAAACTATCAGGAGTATCTAAAAATCCTGCCGAGCGGTCCCCATGCGAAAGAATCGCAGGACGCAATCAAGCGGATCGGCCCGCATCTGGACGTGCGCAACGATCCTGGCCGGCAGGTGGAGCACGATATCGAGGTGGGCGAAACTTACCTTTCGATGAACAGCTTCGACGCGGCCCGCGAACGCTTTGAAGAAGCGGTGCGTCTGGAGCCCGACAATGCGAGGGCAAGTTTCCGCCTGGCGCAGAGCCTGCAAGGGTTGCGGCGCATTGAGCCGGCCAAGCTCTACTATCAGAAATACCTGGCGTTAGAGCCGACAGGGCCGTTCGCCGCCGATGCCAAGAAGGCGATCGCTGCGATCGATGCCTTCCTGAAGTAGGCCTTATTCCTTGTGAATGAAGTGTCCGGTCGAGGCGTCGACGACGACCGTCAGTTTTCCCATGGAAGTGTTCCCGCCGTAGATCACGTGCCAGCTGAGCTGGTTGGCGCGCGCGTTGAAGTTCAGTAAGTAATTGACGCCTAGCTGCGGTTCCTTCTCCAGCAGTTGCTTGCCCCCATGTTCTTGCGCCACGGCAAAAGCCTGGTCGGTATCCACCTTGAGGAAATTCACGTCCCACGTCTGGGTGGAACGGTTGGAAGAGTTGTACGAATCTTCCACCCCGTGATCGATTGTGCTGCTGGCTTTTGCCATTCCGGACCAGATGAACGGTTCGGCTTTTTGCCTGCCAGGGGAGGCGAAGACGGCGCGCCACGTACCCGCCTTGCCCTCATGGCCGTTACTGGTGGTAGTGGCGGTCGCGGAAAGCTCTATCGGCGCCGCGTCCCCAGCCCAGAGGTGTGCTGCCGGAAGCATGTTTTGCAGAGCGAAGCGACCGGTTGCGAGTTTATTGGTTTTCGCGGTGGGCGGATTCGCGCTCTCACCCGCCGGGGCGGGTTTGCTGTCATTGCATGCTGCCAGCACCAATAGGGGCGCAGTCAAAATCAGCAAACAAGCCTTGCGCCAGCGCGGCATACTTGCCGAAAAGGAAACCATGCTCCTCATTCTAATGAATGATTTAGACCAAAGACACGTCACATTAGGTCATGTCTAAAGCGTTTCCACAGTTGCAGTAACGATTCCCCGGTGGAAGAGCGGCCCTTTCAGGGCCGCGTAGCGAACGTTTTATATTTTGGGCTTCAGCCCTGGTTTCGAAAATCCTCGGAAGACATCCATTATGCAATTGCTCTGAAGCCCCAGTTGTTGTTGGTTTCTATCGGCACGGGCTGGACCTTTATGGGCTTGCAGATCCACAACCTCAGGAGCTGAAGCCCAGATCTTAAGAACAACCTCAACGCGGCCCTCAAGGGCCGCTCTTCCACCGCAGTGGCTGAAGCCGATGACGCTAGTCGGCGACGCGGGCTCCTGCCTTGCGAGCCTGTTCCTGCAGATCCGCCAGCTTCTGCTGAGCCTGGTCCAGAGCCTGCTTTTTGGTTTCGATCAGTTCCTGTTCCTTGCGACTGTCCTCGGCGTACTTTGCCTGATCCCGCAGTTGCGTTCCGGCATCCGCGTAGTATGCAGCCGCCCTCAGCCTTTGCTCACGCGCGGCAACGTCGAGTTCGCGCTGTAACAATGCGATCTCCTTCTTTTGGGCTTCGATCTTGGCGGTCCAATCATCCGTTTTCTGTTTTTCAGGGCCGGAGGAGGTCTTCTTCGGCTTAGCATCGGCGGCTGTCGCTTCTGACGCAGGAGTGTCCCGGGAAGAATCGGACGCGGACGTCGGGTTATCGATTTGGGGCGCACCCTCGCCTTCCACGACGATGGTTGCCGGGGCCTTCTTCTGAGCCCGCGCCTTCCGTGCGGCATCACCTAAAGATTGCTGCGCGACTGAGACCGCCGTCGCGATCAAAAACATCGAGAAGCTAAAAAGGATCTTTTTCATAAATACCCAACTCAAAAGGTCGGCTAAGCAGCTGAGCTTATTGTATCTGCGATGATTGTCGCATTCTCGTTGATTCCCGTAGCGGAAACGATAGGGTAAACCCCGTATAGAACCGAGGTAACCACGCATGCGTTGAACCGCGAATTCAGACATGCGTTCGCGGTTACGGTTAGCAATTAGCAAATAGCGATTAGTCCAGCCAAAGCAGACCGGGAGCGGCTAAAAGAACGCAACACCTAAGGCTCGCTTTAGCTGAGCTAATTGCTAACTGCTAATTGCTCAGTCAAAAAAAATTCAGATACCAACTCACCAGCGCCGGGCCCCAAAAGGCCGCGACCAGCGCCGCCGTGCCTAGGAATACGCCGAAGGGAATCTCAAAATTGCGATAGATCAACGTTGCAGACTGCCAGGCGCGCCGGCGAGCTTGTCCGGCTGGTTCGGATGGAATCTTTCTCCTGCGCCGCGCCAATCTCTTCACCCAGACCCGTAGAATCAGCAGCAGTCCAAAACAGCTACCGATGAGTGATCCCAGCAGCAACACCAGCAGCGTCTGTTTGACGCCAAGGAAGGCGCCGATCAGTGCCATCAGCTTCACGTCGCCCCGGCCCATGCCTTCGACGCCGCGAAGCGCCTCGTAGATCAGGGCTACGCCTAGGATGAATGCGGAACCCAGAACCGCCCCGGCCAGCGCGTTTACCAGCGACCAGATTCTCCAGTTGTCAATCGTACGAAAAAAGAACTGCGCGGGACCTTCTACGCGGACTAACAGGCTGAACACCAACCCCAGCGCGATGCCGGGCTTGGTCAACAGATCGGGCAGAAGCTTGGTTTCGGCATCGGTGAAGATGAGTCCAATCAGCAGAAAGGAGAGGACGCACAGCTTAACGGCCTCGACCATCGACCCGGCAGCGAAGTAGCTCAAGAGAAACAGCACCCCAGTCAGAAGCTCAACCAGAGCGTATCGAGGCGAGATTCGCGTGCCGCAATTCCTGCACTTGCCTCGCAAAATGATCCAGCTGAGCACGGGGATGTTGTCATAAGCCGCGATAGGCGCGCTACATCCCGGACAAAAAGAACGCGGGCTCACAACGGAAAGCTCGCGGGGCAGGCGATAGATGCAGACGTTCAGGAAGCTGCCGAACACGAGACCAAAAAGGAAGAATGCAGCAGGGAAAAAGACAGCACCGGCGTCGATGAAGTGAGTGTGCAGTGGAGCCCTCTGATGTGACGAGAACAAATTATACAAGTGCGTCTTGCAACCCAAATCCCAGTCTTCCCATAGGCAGAAGAGAAGTCTATCCAGTCCCAGGGATGGTGTATACCAACAGCAAGGCAGCAGCCAAGGGAGTGTCATCCTGAGGCGTAGCCGAAGGATCTGCTCCCGCTGGGCTTTGGGCGGAGCCGATTTCTCGCCTGCGGCTTCGAAATGACACGGGTTGTCGATTGTATGGCATACACGAACTCTGAAACCGCTCTAAGATTGCTCTCAAGGTCTATTCAATCTCTTGTCCTTTGGCGGGCTGGCCGCGCAGAAGGAACGTCTTTGGGTACTGACCTTCCCCGCAAATCTTGAACGACCCGAAGTCTTTGTACCAGAGACCGTCAGGCGCGTGAGGTTCGGTTTCGCGCCACAATTTCAATTTGAATAGGTCTTCTATCGAAATCTTGCGCTCGCGGGCACGTTCGAAGAGATGGTCGCGCAAATCCGATGGGAGATTATTCCGTCGGATTTTTGGCATTCAGCTTCCGAATGTCATCCGTGCCAGCTCGTCTTTGAGGCGTTGGATCTCCTGGACATCGCTGGCTACGCGAAGCCGCTCTGCCAATTCGAAGAAGCGCCGCTTCTCTGCTTCTTTTGCGGCAAGCCCCGTCTCGATGAGATCTTCTAAGATGCGGTTGGCGCTCAGGCGCCTGTATAGAGCCAGCTTTTGCACCTGAGCGTCAGTCTCGGCTGCCAGCGATACACTGCGACGCACCGACTTTCTGGTTTTCTTTGCAACTACCATGGCACAACTATACACCAGTTTGCACCAGTTTCCACCACTTGGGTGCGGGAAAGATCGTTGAAAGCTCTAAGCCACGGAGCGAGGCCACGCGCATACAGTAGAAGCGCCGCCTTCGCGGCGGCGCTTCTTTCTAAAGCCTGGTGTTTTAGTTGTTGCTCGGGTTCTGACTCTGGTTGACTGGTTGCCGGTTGCCGGAACCAGGACGAATTGAGATCGAATTCTGCAGCTTGAAGTTCAGCACTGTCTCCGGCTTCAGGATCACCTGCTGTCCTTTGGTGGCGCCGGCGACCCCAGTGCCTGCGCCGGCTCCTGCGGCCGCGCCGATGGCCGCGCCTTTACCTCCGCCAAAGATGCCGCCGAGAATGGCGCCGACTGCGGCTCCGCCGCCTACTTTAGCTGCGGTTGCCTTGCCCCGCGCAGCGCCCTCTTTGGACCAGCGGTCAGTAGAGATGGGATAGCTCTTGCCGTTCATCAGCAGACGGGTCAGCTCAATCACGAGGTCGGACTGCCCGGCAAAGCGGGCCGCGGGCTTCACGTCCACCACCTTGCCTTCGACGTCCGCCGAGGTGGGGATCACCGTAGTATCGCCGATCATTACGGGAGTCGAGATACTACCGTGGAAAGTGTCGCCGACTTGTGCTGTCTCCGAACTCAGCTGATCGTTGAGACGGATGTTGAGCTGGGTTCCGCTGGGAACTGTAATCGGTTGCGGTTCCGGGACAGGCGTCGGAGAGGGAGCCCTGTTGGCCGCGGTAGTATCGGCAGATGCCTGCGGAACCGTGGTGCGCAAGCTGTTGTCACCGTTCCTATCCGAGTAGTTGTCCGGAGGTGGACTGTACCTGCTCGATTTGCGTGCACTCGTCCGCGGTGAGGGCCGGGCCGCGGCGCGTGGCGGTGGGGCTGGCGGAGGATTGTTGCTGACATCGGCCTGCGGCTGCGGCGGAGGCGTCGATACCGCGGGGCTGCTGTCTGCGGCCGTCGGTTCGACTTTCAGGTCGTTCACCACGGTCTTGACGCCGTTCACTTGGGCCGCATCGTTGGCTGCGGCATTACGGGCCGCGTTGCTGCTGACATCACCAGAGAGAGTCACCACTCCGCCGGCAGCACTCACCGTGATTTGCTTGTCCGGGATATTGCTGTCGGCCGTAATTTTCTTTTGCACGTCGGCCGCCACCTGCTGGTCGGTGCGTGCGCAGCCGGCCGCAAACAGCGCTAAAGAAATGAGACCCAACCCGAAGTATCTCCGCATAGTCATGCTCCTGAACGTCGTGGCGTATTTGAGGTATTCAGGTTAGATGCAACACGCGCGCGATTGATTGCATCGTCGGCTAAATTCCCTCGGTGCCGGCTGGCCGCGCGCCAAGGAAGTTCCGCTTTTGGAAACCCGGAGTGTCGGTGGCCATTGATTCATTCTAACCCCTGCGAAATGGCGAATGCGCGTTTCGGCCGCCGCTGAACCTAGGTAATCAGCCTTAGCACGTCTTAAGGTTGATGATCGCGGCCACAGCCCCTGAAGCCTCTGGGTTCGATGCCGAAGATCTGCTTCATGGGTTCGATATCGCACGTGGATCCCTCACGCAGCATCCGCAACTGGTCCACGGTAACCGGAGGATTGGACAACAAGGTTTGGGCAACGGCGGCGCCCAAAAACATCAGGGGCAGGGGAATGTGCACCGCTGGTTTGCGTATGCCGGCACATCGGGCGATCTCCGCAAGCACATCGTTGAGCGAGAGTTCATCTGCCCCGCCGAGTTCGATGGTTTGATTCGTGGCGGCGTCGGCGCTCAGCGCGCGGGTGAAACAGGAGGTTACATCGTCGATGAAAACCGGACGGAATCTAGGATTGCCCGAGCCGGGCACCGGGCGCAACAGCGGCGCTTTGCGCATGGTGTCCATCATCTGGGTCACGAATCCGTCGCCGGGGCCGAAGATCAACGACGGTCGCAGAACGCAGTAGGGCATCGCGCCGCTGCGGACCTCCTCTTCGCCCCTCCACTTGCTGGTCTGATACGCGCTCACGCCATCGGGCCGCGCACCCAGGGCCGACATGTGCACAAAACGATTGATGCCGGCACGCTTGGCAGCTTCTACAACATTGCGCGTGCCGATGTGATGCACAGCTTCAAACGTGTTGGCGCCTTTTTCGATGATGATGCCGACCAGGTGAATGAGCGCGTCACAGCCTTCCATGCCTTGATCAAGACCGGCACCGCTCACGACGTCGCCGGGAACAGCCTCGATTCTGGTGGTGTCGATTCCTGATTCGGCGAAGAATCCCACCGCTTGATTCTCCTGTCCAGTGATTGGGCGGACCAAAGATCGGACGTTGTGGCCTTCGCGCAGCAGACGACCCAGCATGTGCTTGCCGACAAAGCCCGTGGCGCCGGTAAGGAAGATCTTCATATGCCGATTCTAGAGCCATTCTAGAATTGCTGCGTCCCGCTACGGTGGAAGAGCGGCCCTCAGCCCATGGCTTCAGCCATGGGTGAGCAAAGCGAATAGGCGCGTTCAGGTTGTTCCTAACATCGGGCTTCAGAGGGTGTGTGAGAAGTAGAAATCTTCATCCCAAAGGGCGTAAGCGAGCCCGCGCCGTCTTCAGCGGGCGAGTAGCCCTGAGGGACCTAGTGTTTGATTCGATTCCACAACAAACCCAAAGTCCCTCACCCCTACTCGGGCGCTGATGACAGCGCTGCCCTCGCTAACGAGGTTCGGGATGACGCCTTTTGGATGTGTCAGGCAGTTCTTCATACACGCTCTGAACCCCAAACTATAAAACGTTCAGTGCGCGGCCTATTCGCTTTGCTCACCCACAGCTGAAGCCATGGGCATGAGGGCCGCTCTTCCACCGAGGAATCGGATTACAGCAGCCGGGGAATCGCTTAAGAGACCTGCAGCTCAAGTCCCGTAGAAAAATCGCAATCAAAATCGTCCATTCACTTTCAAATTCGTCCAAATTTGTCGCTGGTCAGCCTGCTCAAAAAAAAAGTCGCAGCCGAAAACGTCCAGCTCTGGCCTAAGCTGGGCGAATATGATAGAAAATCTTCTTCACTCCTATGTCTCTGCGAGTTGCACGCGGCGTATACAACCCGGAGAAAGACCGGTTCCATTACTATGTCTCGTTCAAACCGGCGCTCGATCCCACCATGGACGAGCGAGGAGCCCGGTCCAGTTACAAAATCGACGTGGCTCTTTCCGTGACCGAGACTGGCGAACTGGCCGACCTAGCGTTTACTCTTCCCAAACCCTGCTGCAAGCCGGCGACGCTGCACTACGTCGCGGGAACCGATTCGGCGAGCGTCGTGGCCGAGCGCGTCTTCGTCACCATCCCTGGTCTGAACGGCGACTCCGTACTGCGAGCCAAAGCCAGCTTGGAACTCGACGGCGCCGGCCGCATTATTGGATTGGAAATAAACTAGCTCAGAGCAATCAGCAGTCAGCCTCGATCAGATTCGCAAATCGGAAGACAGTCTCCAACTGCGATTGAAAACCCTTCAACACAGAGGAAAGGAGGCAGCGGAGGTAGCAATATCGCCTGTTGGGCACGTCGCGTAGAAATTCCATTCTATTGCACCACGCCTCAAAGGTCCTCCGCTTACTCCGTTCCTCCGTGTTGAGGAGGATATCTCAGGAGATAGTCTGCAAGGCTGCGGTTCAGATCACCCGATCACCGGATCACCCGATTGCGTGGGTTAACACCACCGCCGAGGTCGCTCACCTGTCCGCTACAATCAGCTTGATGGTCCGCGACAATCTCTCGGGCTTCGTGCTCGCCGGCGGCAAGAGCACGCGCATGGGCCGCGACAAAGCTGCCCTCGCGCTTCACGGTCGTACTTTGCTGGAGACCTCGCTGGCTGCGCTGCGTGATGTCGCGCGCCAGGTTTTCATTCTCGGTTCTCCCCAACTCTATGACCGTTACGGTACCGCGATTCCGGACATCTTTCCTGGATGCGGACCTCTGGGCGGTATTCACGCTGCACTTTCCCACTCGGCGACGCAATTCAACCTGATCGTCGCCGTCGACACTCCCTTCGTGAGCTCTAAGTTTCTCGATTACCTCGCCGGCCGCGCCCTGAATTCTTCCGCCCTCGTCACTCTCCCCGAAATCGGCGACTATCTTGAGCCGGTGTGTGCGGTGTACTCGCGTGACTTCCTGGCGATCGCCGAGCAAGCGCTGCAGCGGGGCGATCATAAGATCACTCCTCTGCTTCCCCAGCGCCAAACCTTGGTGATACAAGAAGCCGAGCTCAAGAAGTTTGCGTTCACCGCCGAGATGTTCGAGAATTTGAATACGCCCGAAGATCTGGAACGCGCACGGCGGCGTACACGGGGCGAAAGCGAATGACCGATCAAGGCCCTCAACCCGATCCCGAAGAACTGCAGCCCTACCTCGAGTTCCGGCACGTGTCGAAATCCTTTGACGAAAAGCGCGTCTTGGACGATGTGAGCTTTCAGGCTTATCCCGGCGAGACGCTCTGTATCCTGGGCCGCAGCGGCGTCGGTAAATCGGTTTCCTTGCATCACATCATGGGCTTCCTCAAGCCGGATTCCGGCCGCGTGATCGTCGCCTTCGAAGACATTACCGACTATCCCGAACAAGAGTTGGAGCGCATCCGCAAGAAAGTGACCATGGTGTTTCAGAACGGTGCGTTGTTCGATTCGCTCACCGTCGGTGAAAACGTGGCGTTTCCTCTTCGCGAGCGGCGTGACCTGGATGAGGCCCAGACGTATCAGATCGTCGACGGACTGCTGGAGATGGTCGGCGTCAAACCGATGCGCGATCAGCTGCCCTCCGATCTCTCGACCGGCATGAAGCGCAGCGTGGCCATCGCCCGGGCGTTGGCAGCGCAGCCGGAGTGCATCCTGTACGACGAGCCGACCACGATGGTGGATCCCCTGATGGCGACTCTGTTGGGCGACTTGATCCAGAAACTGAAAAACCAGCTCAAGCTGACCAGCGTGGTGGTGACTCATGACATGCGCCTGGCCAAGAAACTGGCAGATCGGATCGTCTTCCTGCACGAGGCGCGCGCCATTTTTGTAGGCTCGGTCCATGAGATGGAAAGAGCTCAGGATGAGGTAGTACGACAATTCCTTGAGCTGGATGAACTGGTTGTCCCGGGCAAAGACACCAGCGGATTCGAGACGTTGTACACCTGACGACGTCGTGCTCCTAACGCCATGACCGCGTGATTTTTTGGCGTGACACATTGCGACGATGGTCCTGAGGCGAGAACGCAGACGGCTTGCGACTAGCCCCAGCGCCGTTAGGCGCGAAAACAGGTTAGCCCACCCTGGAGGCGAAGCGGCCATGCCGCGAGCGGGAAGGTGGGTAAGCATCCCCAAAGCAGTCCAGCCCCAGCGGGGCGGCACAAAGGGACGCGGCTCCGCCTTTCTGAGAGCCCGTTTAAGAACCAACGCCGAGGGCTTGCTCTGCCACACTAAATCAACTTCTCCCGGCTAGATTCTGTGTCGCCCCGCTGGGGCTCAGGATCATTTTGGGGCCGCTTACCCACCCTTCCGGCTTCGCGGCTTTTCGCCGCTGCGCCTGCAGGGTGGGCTAAAGTCTGGTCGCGCCTGACGGCGCTTGACCGCCTTGAGAACATCGCAGTCCCGCCATGATCCGATTAATCATGCGGTCAGCGGTCTAACTTCGAGTCAACCTTTTTTCCAACGCCGCCTGAACCTGAGTTTTCGCCTGGGGCGTGAGCTTCGCGCCGCGCAGCACATCCTTCAACATGTTCAGGGGAAGATCGACGGCAATCTGCGTGAGCCGCGACAGCGGCGTGAACTTGTTGGCCAACAGAGCCGCCTTCACGTCGTTGCGATGCGACCATTTCGGGTGACGGCTGACGGCCGGCGCTAGACGCTCTGTCCCAACTTCCGCCTTGAGCGCTTTCACAATCCAGGCTTCGGTCATTTGTGGATTCACAAGCGCGCCTTGGAAGATGTGTTCTTCTTTGTCGAGTAACAGCGTCGCGGCCACGCGCCCCGAACTTCGTTTGGCCAAAGTAAAGCGCTCTCCGGAAGAGATGGAAGCCAATTTGCTGATCAGCACTTCCTCGGCGGCCCGCTTAACGTCGGCAACGACCGTTGGCTGCAAGGCCACCTGCATCAGCTCGAAGGCGTAAAGGTGACGCACAGTAGGAATTGAAACGTGGCGCGGCGTGTGCGGATGCATCACCAACGCCAGTTGCACCTTGCGCATCTTCGCCAGAGATTTGTGCTTGTGCATCTGCTCAAGCACTTGGTGCGGAAGATCGCGACGGTTGAGCAAGGCGAGCGCCAGATCCTCGTTCAATCGCGGATCGGAAGCCACCGCGGTCAGAATCTCTGGTGAAGAATCATGAATCAACTGGTCGAGCGGCTCATCTGGAGGCAGAGCCGGCTTTGGCTTCGCATTAGTCAACGCTTCGCTCATGATCTCGTGCTTTAGCCCAAGGAGCCCTTGGTTGTGTCGCTCGCGGCCGAGGGCGGCCGCGGTCCAACTTCCTCAGCGCTTCCCGTGTTCCGCCGCAATTTCCAGCGCTCCCAGCACCGGACGCACTTGCGCAAAACTCACTGCCGCTTCCGGGATTCGCGCACGCATGGCTTCCTTGAAGGCTTGGCGGACCAGCGCCGAGTTTTGCAGTACGCTCCCGGCGAGCGCTACCGGCACCATTCCGCCGCCAGGCCACAGGCGGTGGATCACGGTGCTGCCCAACCCGGCCAGCGCTTGGCCCGCGCGCCCGGTAATGTCGCGCGCCGAGGGCTCGCCCTCCTCCGCGGCCTGCGCAATGGTAACGGCCAGGTCGGCGAATCGAGGCTCGGCGGCATTGGCGACGCGAATCACTTCTTCCGGCGCCACGTTCCAGGCGCGCGCGATCACCGGCAGCAGCCCGGTGTCGCTTCCGGAATCGAAGGCCCGCAAAGCGGAGGTCACTGCCTCACGTCCAACCCAAAACGCCGAGCCTTCGTCGGAAACGTTGGGTCCCCAGCCTCCCGCGCGCGCAGTCTCCCCGCCTTGATTGCGGCCGAAGGCAATCGACCCGGTTCCAGAAATGACCAGGACGCCTGGCGAGGTGCCAAACGCGGCCCGATGGGCGATGATGTGGTCGCCCACAGCGTAGATCGTCGCCTCTGGGATCACCTCGCGTATGCTCTCTTCGGCCCAACGCACCGCCTCGGGAAGGGAAGCGCCGGCCATGCCGATGCACACATGGCTGACCTTCACGGCGTTGACACCTGCCGCATCGCACGCTAATTGAATCGCAATCTGAAGATTCGCGCGCGCCTTTTCCGGTCCAACCCGCGCCAGTTTGCAACTGCCGGCGGTGGCCTGTCCAAGCAATGCTGCGCCATTGCTCACTGCGCAATCGGTCTTGGTGCCGCCGGCATCGATTCCCAGGTAGAGTGCCATGTTCCGCTCAACATCTTCCCACAACTTTTATTTTTGCTTTCGACGATTTTTTGCCCATAATGTTTCTCGAACCACCACGACCGCCCAACCTCTACATGCGACTTCACACTATCGATCTGGCGATCCTAACTGTGTATCTGATCGCCATCACGCTTTTCGGTCTCAGATTTCGGAAGTCGCAACGATCGTTACGCGACTACTTCCTGGCCGACCGCAACATACCCTGGTGGGCCATCGCTTTGTCCATCGTCGCCGCCGAAACCAGCACGCTCACGGTAATCGGCACGCCAGGTATCGCTTACGACGGCAACTTCGGCTTCCTGCAACTCGTCTTGGGATATCTGGCGGGACGCGTGGTCATCAGCCTCATCTTCATCCCCCAATTCTTTCGGGGCGAGATGTTTACCGCTTACCAGCTCATCGACCGTCGTTTCGGCAAAGCGCTGCACCGGATGACCTCGGGTGTGTTTCTGGTGACGCGCGCAGCCGCAGAAGGCGTGCGCGTGTGGGCGGTGGCCATTGTGGTCCGAGTAGCGCTCGGTACCAATGACATTGCTTCGGTAGGCATCGTCATGTTGCTGACCTTGATTTATACATTCGAAGGCGGCATGGCTGCGGTTATCTGGACCGACGTGGTGCAGATGTTCATCTACGTTGGCGGCACGATCGCCGGCTTTTTGACGTTGACGCACTTGGTCCCCGGCGGATGGCCTGCGATTCACGCCGCTGCAGCGAGCGCCGGTAAACTTCACGTCTTGGATTTCTCGCTGAACCTCTATCAAAAGTACACATTCTGGGCCGGCCTGATCGGCGGCATGTTCCTGACCACGGCCAGCCACGGCACCGACCAGCTGATGGTGCAGCGCTTGCTCTCCGCCCGCAACCAGCGTGACTCGCGTCTTGCTTTGCTCTCGAGCGGCGCCGTTATCCTGGCGCAGTTCACGCTATTCCTTCTGGTTGGCGCCGGGCTGTGGTATTTCTACCGCCTGAATCCCCCGGCCGCCCGCTTCCCGACGTTAGATTACGTCTTTCCCAGCTTCATTGTCGATCACATGCCGCGCGGAATGTCGGGATTGCTCATCGCTGCAATCTTTGCCGCAGCCATGTCAAACCTGAGCGCCGCTCTGAACTCTCTCTCTTCGACGACGATGGTCGACTTCTATTTACGGCTGCGCCCGGAAACCGCGGAGAGCCGAAGGCTCATGCTCTCGCGTGTTGCAACCGTGGTTTGGGGCATTGTGCTCTTCGCTCTTGCCTTGGCTTCGCGAAACGGGGGCAAGGTTCTGGAAACCGGCCTCAGCATCGCCTCGGTCGCCTATGGCGGATTGCTGGGCGTGTTTTTGCTGGGCGTGCTCACACGCCGAGCTACGCAGGCGGGCGCGATTGCTGGTATGCTCTGCGGGCTGGCCTTGAACGGCTATCTGTGGAAGGGCACGCAAATCGCTTTTACCTGGTACGTGACTTTCGGCGCGACCGCGACTTTTGTCGTCGGGTACTTGATGAGCCTGGTGATCACTTATGCGAAGCGCAGGGACCTCAATGCAAGCAGCTGAACAAAGACCAGAACTGCTGCGCGAGCTGAACGTTTGGCACGCGACGGCAATTGTGGTCGGCACCATCATTGGCAGCGGGATCTTCCTGGTACCTGCGGAGATGATGCAGGCGGTCGGTTCGGCCAAGCTAGTCTACCTGGCCTGGATCGTCGGCGGCTTGCTTTCCTTCTTTGGCGCTTTGACCTATGCCGAACTGGGAGCACTACGTCCCTTTGCCGGCGGCGAGTATGTCTATGTGCGCGACGGTTACGGTCCGCTGCCGGCGTTCCTCTACGCTTGGACGTGGTTTGCGATCGCCAAGCCGGCTTCGATTGCGGCTGTCAGCAGCGGATTGGTCCGCGTGCTTGGCAACTTCCCCAACATGGAGTTCCTTGGCCATCCGCTTTTCACTCTCCATCTTGCGGACGCTCACGTTTTTGCTGTCAACTACGGCCAGCTTGTCGCGATCGCCGCTACCATCCTAATCTCCGGTCTCAACTATCTGGGCGTGAGGAAAGCCGGAAACTTTCAGTTGGTGATGACAGTGCTAAAGGTCGGCATGATCCTGCTGATTATCGTAGCCGGGTTCAGCGCCGGGGCGGGAAGCTGGAGCAACTTCGGCACGACGTTTCTCGATGCCAGAGGCGGCATGGGCGGCTTCATGGTGGCGCTGGTTGCCGCGCTGTGGGCTTACGACGGATGGAATGATCTCAACATGGTAAGCGGCGAGATTCGTAATCCCGAGCGCAGCATTCCCGTCGCTCTGATCGCCGGAGTCGGTATTGTTGCCGTGCTCTACATGGGGATGAATGCCGCGGTCCAATATGCCATGCCGGCCAATCTGGTAGCGGCGGCTGCGGTGCCCGCCGCAGCGTCTACGCAGATTGCCATCGGCGTTTTGGGCGGTGTGCTGGTTTCTTTCGGCATGGCAATTTCGATGCTAGTTACGCTCAATGGCACCATCATGAGCGGCGGGCGCATTCCTTTTGCGGTGGCTCGCGACGGGTACTTCTTCAAAGCCCTGGCGCAGGTGCATCCGCGCTTCCATACTCCTTCGGCCGCGATTGTCGTGCAAATGATCCTGGCAATCCTTCTGCTTCTCGCCGGCGGAGCCTTCAAAGATTTCTTGGAACTCGCCATTTTTGCGGAGTGGTTGTTCTACATGATCGCGGCCAGCACCATCTTCGTTTTTCGCAACCGCGAGCCGAACACTCCGCGCCCCTATCGGACCTGGGGATATCCCGTGGTGCCGGCTTTATTCGTTATCGCCGCGGCGGTCCTGCTTTACTACACGTTCCTGGATAAGCTGCACCATTCGCTGACCGGCACTCTGGTGATGACCATGGTGATTCTCGCCGGCGTGCCGGTGTATCTGGTGTTCGCCTCGCGCAAGGAGGCCGCACGTCAGTGATTGTGTCATTCCGAGCGAAGCGAGGAATCTGCTCCGCTAGTGCTTCTCGGGGCAGCTGTTGAAATGGACGCTAGTTGCGCGCTCGACTTGCACCATCAGCAGCGGAGCCGATCCTTCGCCTTCGGCTCAGGATGACACGTCGCGAGATCAAGAGACTCGAGGCGAACGACCGTACCCGAAAAAATCCGATCTCACACCCGACTCAACGCCACCGTCTTTTCCGCCGGCGTTTGCTTCAGTGGCACGAGCCGTTCGTAGACCTTAACGTATTCCCGGGCGGAGGCTGTCCATGAAAAATCCTTCTGCATGCCGTTGAGCATCAGCTTTTGCCATGCTGCTTGGTTCTTGAAAGCTGCCAGAGCATCCTGAATGGCCGAGAGCAATGCCGTGCCGGTATATGCTGTGAACTTGAAGCCGGTTCCTTCTTGGGTGGCGGCGTTCCACGGCTCGATTGAGTCGTCGAGTCCGCCGGTGACGCGTACGATGGGCACGGTTCCGTACTTAAGGCTGTACATTTGATTGAGTCCGCTGGGCTCGTAGCGGGAAGGCATCAGGAACATGTCGGCGCCGGCTTCGATTTTGTGCGCCAGTGTGTTGTCGTAGGCGATCTTCGCGGCAAACTTGTCGGGAAACTGACGGTTCAACTTGAGGAGGAGGTCTTGGTAAGGCTTGTCGCCGCTGCCCAGCACGACGAGAACCAGGGGCAAGGGAGCCAGGTCGTCGGCGATTTCGGCAATCAGGTCAAAACCTTTCTGCGCTGCGAACCGGGAGACGATACCGACTACCGGCGCCTCGACATTTGCCTTTTCCATTCCGAACTCGCGCAGCAGATCGTATTTGCACTCGCGCTTGCCTTCAAGATTTTGTGGCGAGTATTGGCGGACGATCAGCTTGTCCTGCTCGGGGCTCCATTCGTCGTAGTCGACGCCGTTGAGAATACCGGTCACGCTATGGGAGCGCGAGCGCAACACGCCATCCAATCCAAAGCCATATTCTGCCGTCTGGATCTCCTGGCTGTACTTGCGGCTGACGGTGGTGATGGTGTCGGAGAAGACCAGCGCCCCTTTCAGAAAGTTGACCTTGCCCCAGAACTCCATCTTGTCGATCGCGAAAAGATCCCAGGGAAGCATGAGCAGCGGCAGCGTATCGGGCGGAAAGATTCCTTGGTAGCCCATGTTGTGGATGGTGAAGATCGTAGCTGCGTTGCGAAGGACCGGATCATCGGCGTAGCAGGTACGGAGGAGAATCGGGATCAGCGCGGATTGCCAGTCATGACAATGGAACACGTTGGGGACGCCCAGAATCTTCGAAGCTTCGAGCACGGCGCGCGAGTAGAGCGCGAAACGCTCGGCGTTGTCGGGATAATCGCCCGCCAGCGTGCCGTAGAGTGAATCGCGATCGAAAAACGGTGGATAGTCGATGAAGTAAAATTGCACTCCAGAATGCTTTCCGCCGTCCAGGACGGAGCAGAATCGGTATTGATCATCGAAGGGAATGGTAACGCTGGGCAGCAGGACTTTGGGATCTGTGAGCCGCGTTTGTTTATATTTTGGTAGATAAACCGAAACGGCATGGCCCAACGCCGCCAGGGCCTTCGGCAATGCGCCAACAACATCGGCGAGCCCGCCCGTTTTGGAGAAGGGAACACATTCCGAAGCGGCAAAGACGATGTTCATGGGCCTTCCGTAGACGATCTTACGACGTTAGATGCGACGCCGGAAAAGTCTAAATCGCAAAAAGAAACGAGGTCAATTTGGCCGAGGGCAACAAGCCTAAACTGGGACAAACCTTTCTGGCCGATCCGAGCGCGGCGGAAAAGACTGTTGCTGCGCTGGGTGACGTCGCGCAGAATGTAGTCATTGAGATCGGGCCGGGCAAAGGCGCTCTAACGGAATTGCTAGTGAGACGGGCCGGACGGTTGATTGCCATCGAACTCGACCACCGGCTTGCCGCCGAACTGCGTTATAAATACGCGCGCCATCCGAATGTTGAGATCCTGGAAGGCGATGTGCTGCGGATCGATTTCCGCACTGTGCTCAACCGCACCATCGGCCCGCTGAATGATCTGCGTCCCAACAAGCCTTCGCGGGCCCGCGTGATCGGCAATCTGCCCTACTACATTACTTCTGACATCCTACTACGACTCTTTGACTTTCACGACCAGTTCGACGAGATTGTGATCATGGTGCAGCGCGAAGTTGCCGAGCGCATCGCGGCCGCGCCGGGATCGCGGGATTACGGCCTGCTTTCCGCCACTGCGCAACTCTATTGCGACGTGGAAAAACTCTTCACGCTTCCCCCGGGAGCGTTTTCTCCACCGCCCAAAGTTCATTCCAGCGTGCTGCGTCTACGCGTGGCGCCGCGTTTCACCGCCCTGCAAGTTCCGCCCAGGGAGTTCATCGACTTCCTGAAGACCGCTTTTGCCATGAAACGTAAGACGTTGCTCAACAATTTGAAGAAGAAGTATGCGCAGGAAAAAATACGTTCTGCTTTGAAGGAGTCCGGTGTACGCGGCGACGTTCGCGCTGAGGCCTTGTCGCTCGACAAGAGTGCGATGGTGTTTCGAAGCCTGGTTTCTTTCTGAAATCCCGAAGCGTAGCGAGGGATCCATATACATACGATTGAACTTACGGTTCATCCTGGCAATAGGGATCCCTCGCTGACGCTCGGGATTTAAAAAAACCACCGGCCTCACCGTACAGACTTCGCACTCGCTTCTTCTTTGCTGCACTGCGCCAATAGCCGCTTGGCCCGCTGGCGGGCGATATTCAAGATCGCCGGATCGTTGGCGATGCTCTCAAGAGTGGGCGCAATGAGCTGCAACTCCGTCAGAAAGTGAGCGGCCGATTGGTCCTCTAGGGCCTTTAGCTCCGCTTCCAGTCCCAGCTTGTCGAAGCGCCGCAGGAACTGGATCTTGTTGCCGTGTTCGATCACATTGGAGATCCCTTGAAACATGCGGGTCAGCTGGTCAACCGCGGCATTCTCCGACCAGTTGTAAGTCGTGGCAAAGTGTCGGTTGGAATCGCTGTAGGTCAGCGTTTTCCTGCCGGTATTGGCGACTGAGTGTTTCTTGTAATCGAACTCGCCATCGAAATACCTGGCTTGCTCAGCCATGGCAAATATTTTGTCGCGCGTGGCGGCCGAGAGAGTGAACTGCGTTTCGAAGTCGTCGCCTTGCACGCCGTTTTCGTCCGCGGGCTTAGTGGGATTGTGCGAGACGTACTTGGTCTCCCCGGTGGCTTGTACGGTGATGGTGTACTGTTGCGGCGTGGCCGGCTCCCAAAAGACGTCGAATTTCACTGTGGGAATTGCGGCGCCGGCCGGCGGCTGCGGGTTCTGCGCGACCGCAGCAATCGCAGCCAGCGACAACGCTAAAAACAAGCTCGGTGTGCGCTTCATGAGTGTGCTGTCTGGTAGCGCTTCCGCGTGGAAGCAGTATGAATGTGGCAGATGGCAATGGCCAGGGCGTCAGCGGCATCGGCCGCGAGCAGCGGGCCTTCCAAGTTCAGCAGACGCATCACCATGTGCTGAACCTGCGTTTTCTCAGCCTTCCCGTAGCCCACGACGGCGGACTTGATGGTGAGCGGAGCATATTCGGCCACCTCCAAGCCGGCCCAGGACGCGGCCAGCATGGCGACACCGCGGACTTGTCCCAACTTCAGCGCCGATTTCACGTTCACCGCGTAGAAAACGTCCTCGATCGCCACCATGTGCGGCTGTTGCTCGGCGATGATCGCCGAAAGCGAAGAAAAAATCTGTTGCAGCTTCAGCGCCATGGAATCGCGAGGCTTCAGACGAATCACACCGCTACTACAACACACCAGCCGGCTGGGTGCGGAATTAGGTCGCGAGCCCGATGCAATCTCTTCCACCACGCCATAGCCGGTGTACTCGCTCCCACAGTCAATACCCAGGACCCGCATATGAAACGAGTGTACCTCAACGCCAGCACTTTGCCGTTAGCACTTAGCCCTTAGCTGGTCGGTATTTGGTATTTAGTAGTTGGTACTGAGGCGGGGTTGTCACCGCTAAAGCCCCGTCGGCTACGGCTTCAAAACTCCAACACGGAGGAAAGGAGGCAGCGGAGGAATGGTCCTCCTGTTACTCCGTTCCTCCGTGTTGAGGTTTAGCGCTTAATCTCGGAGCGCGCGAACGGGATCGGTCCTTGTGGCCTTCCAGGCAGGAAGGAAGCACGCGACCAGCGCTGCAACCGTCATTACACCGAGAGCTGTTGCGAAGGCCAAGGGATCGTGCGGACTCACATTGAACAGCAAACTCCCAAGCTGGCGGGTCAGCGCCAGCGCCGCGGTCACGCCCAGCACCATACCGCCCGTCGTCAACGCGAGCCCGTGCGACATCACCAGACGCAACACATCTCCGGCGCTTGCGCCCAGGGCCATGCGCAGGCCGAGTTCGCGGGTGCTTTGCGAGACCACGTACGACATCACGCCATAGAGCCCGACGGCGGCAAGAAGCAGCGCCAGCACTCCGCAGACGCCGAGCATGGTGACCCCAATTCGCTGCGACGAAGTCGAACGGTCGACTTCCTCGCGCATGGTGATCATTGCCGATGCCGCCAGGCCTGGATCGAGAGCGTGGACTTCACCCGCCACAGCCGGCATCATGGTCTCGATCCCCTGTTGCGTCCGCAGAAAGAGACCGATGCGGGTCGAGAAATTCTGCCTCAGTGGCACATAGAAAAAGGGCTGCGGTGTCTCCATGAAGCTCCGGTATTTGGCTACCTTGGCAACGCCAACGACGCGCATGGACCGGTCCTTCACTTGAAGAAGCTTGCCGACGGGATCTTCACCGTGCCAGAACTGCGCGGCCATGGCCTCATTGACGATTGCGACCAGCGGCGCGGTCTCGTCATCGGTTCGAGCGAATTCCCGGCCGGAGACCAGCGGGATCCCGAGAGTCGAAAAGTATCTAGGGCTCACTTCGTTGTACTCGACCGAAGGTTGTTCGTCGGCCCGCGGTTGATAGCCGCTGACCTTGATGGGGGCGGAAGAATACATAGCGTAGCTGAAAGGCGGGATACGCCCGTAGGCTGCCGATTCCACGCCGCTGAGAGCCTGGAGACGATCCATCAGCTCGTTCTCGAAATTCCGGGCTCGTTGCTGGTCGTATCCGGCCGCGAACAAGTTGACCCCCGTGACCAGCACGTGCTCGGTCGAGAAACCGGGGCTGGAGGTGCGAATGCGCTGCATGCTCTCGAGCAGCAGACCAGCGCCCACGAGTAAGACGAAACTCAGCGATACCTGAACCAGAACCAGGCTGGAGCGGAAACGCTTCTTGCCTCGGCCGCCGACTACGCCTCCGGTTTCGGCCTTGAGCGCCGCGGCCAAATCGACCTTGCTGGTCTGGATCGCCGGAACCAGCCCGAAGACAACCGTGGAGATCAAGGCGACGCTCACGCTGATCAAGAGCACGCGCCAGTCCATTGTCCCGGGCAGGTACATGGGTACGCCGCGAAACGGAACTAGCAACACCAAAGCGTTGCGGAACCACCAGGCCACGGCGAGCCCGCCGACCGCGGCCAAGGTTGAAAGAATCATGCCTTCGGTGAGAAGTTGCCGTAACAGCCGCGTGCGCCCCGCCCCAACCGCGAGCCGGACGGTCATCTCATGCCGCCGCGCGAAGGCTCGAACCAAGAGCAGGTTGCTGACGTTGGCACAGGCGATCAGCAGCACACAAAACACCACAGCCAACGCGATTCCCAGCGTCGGCAGCAGGTTGCCGGCGTTGTTGAAAGGCGTTTGCCATAGAGGGAACAGCTTGACCCCGCGTCCGCGGTTCGTCGCCGGATAATCGCTTTCCAGCCGTTTGGCCACCGCGGAGACTTCTTGCTGGGCCTGGGCCAGTGTTACGCCGGGCTTGAGACGGGCGAACCCTTCGATCCAGCGCGCATCGCGGTCTTCCAGTTTGTAACCGGTGGAATCAAATTTTTCCTGCATCGAGGTGGGAACCCAGAAGTCAAAGGCGTAGCCTACGAAGGTTCCATAGAACCGTTCGGGTGCGACGCCGATGATGGTGTGGGGGACGCTATTGAAGCTTTGCTTCTTGCCGAGGATTTCCGGATCGCCATTGAAGCGGTTTTTCCAAAGCTTGTAGCTGATCACGACCACGGGATGGGCGTTGCGGCCGACGCCTTCCTCAGGGCGGAAACCTCGCCCAAGAAACGGACGCACCCCGAGGCCGTCAAAATAATTCGCCGAGACCACGCTGCCCAGCGCGTACTCGGCGCGATCGCCGATGCTGAGTGTAGAACCGGTGATCTTGTCCGCAATCCACGAATCGATCAGCGTAGTCCCTTTCTGAAAGTCGAGGAAGTCCGGCCATGAGACGTCGTCTGGGTCGGTGGTGCCGCGATTGGTCCCGGTAACAGCGACCAGGCTGTCTTGATCGACCACTAGCGGGTAGGGGCGAAACAGAATTCCTTCGATCCAGCTGAACACAGCAGCATTGGCGCCGATCCCCAAAGTCAGGCAGAGGATCGCGAGAAGGGAAAAGCCGGGATTTCGGCGAAGGATGCGGAAGCCGAAGCTGAGGTCCTGCATCAGCCGATCGAGCCATGTCCATCCCCAAACCTCCTGCGCAGCCTCGGCGACCTGCAACGGGTTGCCCAGAGCGCGTTGTGCGGCATACTGCGCTTCATCTGCCGGCCGACCTGCTTGGCGATGCTGTTCTGCTTCGAGATCCAGATGATCTTGCAGTTCGCGCTCCAGGTCGGCCTTGCGCTGGTCGCGCTTCTCGCCAAACAGGCGAGCAAACCAATTCATCGAGTTCATGAGGATTCCTCCTCTGCCGTCCCGAACAGCCTGGCCATGGCGCCCACCAGCTTGCGCCACTTCGATTCTTCATGCAGGAGTTGCTTGCGGCCGGCAGCGGTCAGCCGGTAATACTTGAATTCGCGATTGCGATCTCCCGCTTTCTCCCACTTGGCCGTCACCCAGCCGCGCCGCTCCAGCCGATGCAACGCCGGATAGAGGGATCCGTGTTCCACCTGGAGCAGATCGTCGGTAGTGTGCTGGATGTGGCGGGCGATTTCGTGGCCATGAGCGCGCCCCAGCAACAGCGTCCGCAGAATGATCATGTCCAGCGTGCCCTGAAGAAGTTCCAGGCGGCCGGAGGGGGTCTTGGTCGGCATAGTAGATATTCTACCTTGATTGGGTAGACGATCTACCATCAAGAAAGTTAGCAAGGGGGGGTGGCGAAATGAAAAGATCGCCGGAATCGCCGTGATCGCGCGTAATCGCCGTCATCGGGTCAAGCGGTGAAAGTGTCGAGTAGGCGACGGGTCAATAAAGCCCGCATGAGTTTCCGATCACGCGCGATGACGGCGATTCCGGCGATCACGCGATCTTCTTCAGTGGACCTTAGCCACCCAAACCAGAACCGCAGTGCCGATGATGATCCGGTAAACGGCGAAGGGAGCGAAACCGCGCTGTCGGACCCAGTTCATGAACCAAGCCACCACGGCCCAGGCTACGAAGAAAGAGATGACAAAGCCAATGATCAGCACGATCCACTCGTGAGAATTCGCCGGCATGCGGCCGAGAGCGGTTTCGCCGGCGTGAGGGCGCAGCGTCTTATAAAGTTCGTAGAGCGTGGCGGCAGCCATGGTGGGCATGGAGAGAAAGAATGAGAACTCCAACGCCGAGGGCCGCGACATTCCTGCCAGCTGGCCGGAAGCGATCGTCGACATGGAGCGCGACGTCCCGGGAAATACCGCCGAAGCAATCTGGCAGAATCCGATCCAGATGGCCTGCAACGGAGACATCTCCTCCATGCGCTCGGTCTTGAAGCGGCCGTGAGCAGGAGTCTTGCCGAACCGTGCGTCGACGATCCACATAATGATTCCGCCAACCAGCAGGGACCATCCGATTACCGACAAGCTTTCCAGGTTGTCTCCGATTTTCTTGTGCAGCAGCCATGCTGGGCCGGCCGTGACCACAAAGGCGATCATGACCAACGTGAGTGGATGCGTGAGGATGGTGCGGTCGCCACGCTCGCCGCGAGGGAAGGTCGAAAGGAACCGGCTGATCTGCGAGCGGAAGTAGATAGGCAGACAAAGAATCGCGCCGAGCTGAATGACGATCGAATACATTTTCCAGTAGCCATTGGAGAGGTCGATTCCCAACAGCGCCTCTGAGATTCGCAGGTGAGCGGTGGAGCTAACGGGAAGAAATTCGGTCAAGCCTTCAACAATGCCTAGCAACACGGACAGCAGATGATCGTGCAATGTTCCTCCAGTAAGGGTTTAGGGTTTTGAGTCGGTGTTGCCGCTGCCATAGACAGGAATGTTCTGCTCGAGCGCATAGATCAGGTTGGCTGCACGCGGCTTCCAGTCGCCGTCTGGGAATTTGGATGTAATCTCCTGCGCCAGCTCGATGCTTTTCTTGCGCGCGTGTTCGGCTTTCTCTTGCTGATGGTTGCTCTTGTAGATGTCCACCAGTGCCGCTTGCCGCCAGGCGGCGCGGAAGAGCGCCTCGGCCGCTTTAGGTGATTGCGGATGCTCGCGCACGTACTTCTCGTAAATGTCCGATTCTTTTTCCGGACAGCTGGCTTCGCCTTTCCAATCGCCGCACACTTTATTATCGATCATGTCGAACGAGGCTTGATCGGCCCACTTGGTATGAGGGAATTTCT